>Ga0268298_10000160_pt1 | contig 83582 bp, 80 predicted proteins | sample WWTPWeurt_MetaG_FD_194462 | JGI IMG/M metagenome (GOLD analysis project Ga0268298, IMG submission 194462) | Activated sludge microbial communities from WWTP in Nijmegen, Gelderland, Netherland - WWTP Weurt | ecosystem: Engineered > WWTP > Aerobic digester > Activated sludge | place...
CCGCGGATGGCCTACGGGCTCGTCGCCGCCGTCAGCGTCTTGATCATCGCTTGCCCCTGCGCACTCGGGCTCGCCACCCCGATGTCGATCATGGTCGGCGTCGGCCGCGGCGCCCAGGCCGGCGTGCTCATCAAGAACGCCGAAGCGTTGGAACGCATGGAAAAGATCGACACGCTGGTGGTGGACAAGACAGGCACGCTCACCGAAGGCAGGCCGAAGGTGGTCTCGATCGTTCCCGCCCCGGGTCACGACGAGAACGAACTTCTGCGCCTTGCCGCCACCGTCGAACGGGCCAGCGAGCACCCCCTCGCCGACGCCATCGTCCGTTCCGCCAACGACCGCAAGTTGGTCCTGAGCAAGGTCGAGGAGTTCGATTCTCCGACCGGCAAGGGCGCCGTCGGCAAGGTCGAAGGAAAATCCATCCTGTTAGGCAACGCGAACTTCCTGGCATCACTGGGCGTCGCGACACAGTCGCTGGAGGCGGAGGGCGAGCGCATGCGGGGTGAAGGCGCCACCGTGATCAACATGGCGGTCGACGGCAAACTGGCCGGGCTGTTCGCGATCGCGGACCCGGTCAAGGCGTCGACGCCGGCGGCGCTGAAGGATCTGAAGGCGGAAGGCGTCAAGGTCATCATGCTGACCGGCGACAACCGCACCACCGCCAAAGCTGTCGCACGACAGCTCGGGATCGAGGACGTCGAAGCCGAAGTTCTTCCGGACCAGAAAAGCGCCGTCGTCGCCAGGTTGCAGAAAGCGGGCCGGATCGTGGCGATGGCCGGCGACGGCGTTAACGACGCGCCGGCCCTCGCCGCCGCCGAGGTCGGTATCGCGATGGGCACCGGGACCGACGTCGCGATGGAAAGCGCTGGCGTCACCCTGCTGAAAGGCGACCTGGGTGGCATCGTCCGGGCTCGCAAGCTGTCGGAGGCCACCATGAGCAACATCCGACAAAATCTGTTTTTCGCGTTTATCTACAACGCGGCCGGCGTCCCGATCGCGGCCGGCGTTCTCTATCCGACATTCGGGATACTGCTCTCGCCCATCATCGCCGCCGCAGCGATGGCGCTCTCGTCGGTGAGCGTCGTCGGCAACGCGCTGCGCCTTCGGGTGACGAAGCTCTAACGCTTCAGCGCCCGTCCACGCGCGCAAAAAAGCCTGCAGACAAACGCCTGCAGGCTTTTTCCCATCGGAAGCGGGGCTGGGTACTTCCTGGAGGCAGGTTAGGACGAATGCAGGATGACTTTTTGATGTGGATCAAATCCGAGCGCGTTTTCGGTGAAATAGATCGGCATCACCAGCACGCCCGGAATTGCAATAGATGACGCTGTTTGTCCCGTCGCTCGAGCGAGATTTGCGGCTCGATCTCTTTCGCGGATTGGCGAACTGGGCCATCTTCTTCGGCCACATCCCGGGCACCGCGCTCGCATGGCTGACCTCGCGCAACTACGGCTTCAGCGACGGGGCCGATCTGTTCGTCTTCATCTCGGGCTACACCGCCACCCTGGTTTTCGGCAGGATGATGGTGCAACGCGGTTTCGTGATCGGCGCTACGCGACTGCTTAGACGCGTTTGGCAACTCTACGTCGCCCATGTACTTCTGTTCATATTCTATCTCACGTCGGTCCATTACCTGGCGCACCGTTTCGACATTCCCCACCTGATGGACCAGTTCAACGTCGCGCGCTTGATGGAATTCCCGGTGGAGACACTGACCGAGGGGCTCCTCTTGAAGTTCAAGCCGCTCAATCTCGACGTGCTTCCTCTGTACATCGTCTTGATGGGGGCCTATCCCCCGGTCCTGTGGCTCATGCTACGGCATAGAAACTGGGCGCTCGCCGGATCGCTGCTGCTTTATTTTGCCGCCAGATTTCTTCATTGGAATCTGCCCTCTTATCCGTCCGGTGACTGGTTTTTCAATCCGTTCACATGGCAACTGCTGTTCGTGTTGGGTGCATGGCTTGCGGCTGGGGGAGCCCGGACCGTCCGTCCCATCGTGACTGCCCGGATTCCTTTGGTCCTTAGCGCCGCTTTCCTGCTGTTTGCGCTGGTGGCAACGCTCGCGACGCTCATTCCCGAGTTGGACGCTCCAATTGTGAGCGATTTGACGCAGGCCTTCCGGCCCAACGACAAGACCAATCTTGCTCCCTATCGGATCCTGCACCTTCTCGCATTGGCCCTTCTTGTCGTCCGATTTATCCCGTTCGACTGGTCGGGTCTTGGCTGGCCGGTATTCCGTCCAGTCATCAAGTGTGGCCAACAATCGCTGGAGGTCTTCTGCGTCGGGGTTTTTCTTTCCTTCGTTGCCCACTTCGTATTGGAGACCACGTCGAACTCTTTCCATGTCCAGATGCTGGTAGGAGCCGCTGGCCTGTCGATCATGACCGGTGTTGCCTACTATCGCTCCTGGTCGAAGAAAATCGATAGGCTCGCGTTGGCGACGCCGCAAAGCACTATGCCACCCGCGGGGGCTGCAGCACCGTCTCCGCTCGGCCATGGCTGCGGAAAGCACGCAACTGACAAGGAGCCGAAATGCTGACTTCCGAGTTCGTCCTCAGTATGGAGGCCAGGGCCATCGTGCTGCATACGCTCCATTGGATTGCTTCAATCGTGGAGGTCCTCGGGGTTGCAGTCATCATAGGCGGCGTGATCGCGGCGAGCGTGTGGTCCATGCGGCAGATGTATCGGGGTGAATGGCACGGCGCTTTCCGATCCTATCGGGCGAATCTCGGGCGCGGGATCCTGCTCGGCCTCGAATTTTTGATCGCAGCAGACATCATCGGCATGGTTGCCATCGTGCCGACCTTCGAGCGGCTTGCGGTTCTCGGCTTGATCATCGTGATACGTACGTTCCTGAGCTTTTCGCTTCAGATCGAAATCGACGGCCGACTGCCTTGGCGGCGCGAGCGCGCCGACGCGACCGAAACAAAAGACGGCGGCCTGTGACCGACACACTCGCTGCGGGACCACAAGTGGCTCGTTGTGTAGCGAGCGCTCAAGCCTGCCTCTTCTGCTTAGCACTTTCGGTGTCCCCTCCGTAGAGCAGTCGGAACGCGGCTTCAAGCGAGGAGTCGCGCCGCATCCGAACAGCCTCCAGCATTGCGGTGGTGCCCTCGATCAACGCCCGTTCGTTAGCGAGCATTGGATGATCGTAAGGGAGCGGCTGGCGCGTCCTGCGCAGGCTTTCCGCAACTCCGGCTATGGCACGGAGTCCTGGAGAAAAGCTGGACGAGAACAGATAGCGGCTAAGCCGCATTGGGTGCAGCCACTTCGCCGCTTCGGCGGTCCAAGGATTGGAGAGCATCCGCACCCAGGGGCTGAAAAAGCTGTTGTAGAGAAGTTCAGTCGCCTCGGATACTTCGTTCACTCGCTTAAAGGCAGCATTATCTTCGGAAAAATGGAGGTCCTCGACACGCCGAGACTCGAAGCGCACCGAGTAGTGCGGTTTGCGGCAATCCGGGTCCCCCGTCGGATTTTCGATCTTCATCTCATAGAAGCCCGGGCTCAGCGCCTCGATTTCCGCCATGCTCTCCAGGATGGCCCGGTGCTCGAAGCGAGCCACCGCGGCCGAAACAAAGATGCCGAGGTGTCCTACGTGAGGGTTTGTGAGGAAGACGATTCGCTGGCCCGCGGCGCGGAGATCGTCGGTCGTCTTGTAGACGACCGGTATCCAACCGATCGCCTGATGTGGCGGTGTGATGTTGTCCCCGTACGACGCAAAAATAACCAACGGATTCCGGATCCGGCGTAAATCGACGAAGCAGCCGTGACATATCTTGAGAAGACCGCGCTCGAGCTTGTTTCCGACGAATAGGTTCTCGACGATGGCCAGAATCTCCTCGCGGCTGAGGAAGTAGTAGCCGTTCCACCACCGCTCGAACGACAAAAAGCGTTCACGTTCGTGGTCGATGTCTGCAAACAGGCCGGCGTATTTCTCCCAAACCGATTCGGGTTTGAGGTTCTCGAAATTCTGCACAAGCCACGCGCCGTCGAACCGCCCGTCGCCTTGGTCGGCGATGAGATGGGTCAGCCAGGCCCCGCCGGTGAACCCGGCGGAGAGTCGCATTGGATTCACTCCTGCTTCGCCCGACCAATAGGAAAGAGGCGATCCATTGAGCACTGCAGGTCCGACCAGACCGTTGCAATCCGCGGAGAGCAACGTCACTGCCCAGCCGGCCTGACAGTTGCCGTAGAGCACCGGGGGCTGGCCTGGATGACGCGTTGCGACTTCCTCAACGAAGCGGCGCAATGCTTGCAGCACGTCGCCGAGGGTTTGCCCTTGGCACGGCTCCGGGAGGAAGGAAACGAAGTAAACGGGATGCCCTTCGTTGAGCGCTACTCCGACCTCGGAGTCTTGTTTGAAGCCCCCGATGCCGGGACCATGTCCCGCACGCGGATCGATTATGATGACCGGCGGCTTGGCAGGATGGTGGCAGGGCTCGGCTTCAACCGGCGATGAGGAAATGCTCAGCAGCACGTAGTTGACGGGCCGTTGAAAAGTCCGTGCGTCGAGGAGCGTCTCGGTGCGAAAGTCGAGCAGAGGAGGCAGGCCGAGCCGTTCGTGCTCAAGCATATTGTCGCCCCGCTCACGCAATGTATCCCAGAAGAGGATAGCTCGTTCCCAGCAGTCTCGTTGATAGACGAGGAGATCCCAAATGCTTGGGAACGAATTGGAGTAATTTGCACGATCACCGTGCGGGGAAGCGCTCTCAACGAGACCGGGTGCACGCTCCCGGGCGGTCGCGCGTACATCTAGGGCCGCTTCCGATGAGCGTTTGGGCATGAGATCCAGCCTGTCTTTAGCCTGTGAGTGCAAAATTGCCGTTCAAGCTAAGCGGTTTACCGGCCCGTGCCTTGATTCATATCACCCGCAAGCGAATACAAGGGCGTCACCCATCCACGGGCGTCGATGCTTAAGCAATCATTAGCGACAGACCCGTTTCGGTTTTTGACCCAAATCAAATCTCTAGGCGTCCCTCGGGTTAGGATTTGCGGATCGCCGCTACGGCTCTTCGATCCGACGCATGCATGGAGAAATAGTATGAGCACCTTCCGCACTCTATTGGGCCTCGCATCTGCGCTGGCGATCCTTGCTGCACCACATGCCGGCAATTCGGCAAACGGCCAAACCCCGTCCCGGCTCCTTCTTGCGATGGACGACATGAAGCCGATGCAGCCAGATCCGATGGGGAAGCCAGGCAGCATGAATCCGCCGGCAGGTCAGCCTCAAAAGGCGGGACAGGACCGTATGATGATGGACGATCGCATGAAGCCACCTGCGCAAATGCAGGAGAACGGCATGATGACGATGATGGAGAAGATGATGCGGAGCCATATGGGCTCGATGCCGGGGATGGGTGCCACCTCCGGCACAACGGACGTCACGGAGCGTATCGAGGGAAGGATCGCCTTTCTGAAGGCAGAGATGCAGATCACCGATAAGCAGATGGCCGATTGGAATGCTTTGGCGGACTCCCTACGGTCGGGACGGCAGCATCTGGTCGATGCCCGCAAGCTCCTCGTCATGGACGACAAGACGAATTCCGCAGACCGGATCGAGCATTATGAGCGCCACCTGGCCGAACGCCTTGAGGCGGTGAGGTCGGCCCGAACGGCATTTACCAGGCTTTATCCCACGCTGAATGAAGCTCAAAAACAGACCGCCGATACGATCCTGCTGCCGCTGATCGCCACGTTCTGATAAAACCGGCGGGTGCAGTCCATGCCAGACCAAGTGGCGCGCATCCTATTGGCAGCGGGCATCCTAATCGCATGGGTCCATCCGGCCCTCAGTCATCTCAAGCAAACTGGCAACAGCGCTCCGGATATTACTTCGGCGGCGTCGAGCCTCCCATCGCGCTGGATCGGAACAGGCGGACCCCTTAACGATGATCCACACAGAGCGGTCATAGCGCAGGCCCCTGATGGGCATTCTGAGCACCACCCCAAGGGCGGGGCGAGCACTCCCGACACACCTACGATATCGCCGCCAGCCACCCCGCCGACTCCGCAGAGCAATTCACCTGTAGGCAGCCCGAGCCCGGCTCAGTCGATGCCCGGAATGGGCTCGAGTGCCCCCGGCGCGGGTGGCGCCATGGGCGGAATGATGGGCGGGTGCATGGGTGCGGGATGCATGGGCGCCTCGCGCAAGGAATTCTACGCGTCGCTGATGGCGATGCCGAACCTCTCTCCGGAACAGCGCCAACGCATCGAAGCACAGGCGCGCGCCTGGATCAACGCGGGGACCGAGGAGATAGCCAGTGCTGAAAACGCACTTCGCCATGCGAACGCCGCAGGAGACAGCGTAGGTGCCGAACAGGCCACCTCGCGCATGCGCGACGCGTTGGCTCAGGTGAAGAGCGGCAACACGATCCTTCGATCGCTCTCCGAGGGAAAGCCGCCGCGGCAAATCGCGCTGGATTGGTTCAAGGGAGAGATGAACCTGGCGCCGGATACGGTGATACAGGATCCCGTCGGCCCCCTCGGTCTATCTTGGTTTCACCTGGTCACGATGGCGCTGGTGACGGCGTTCGCGGCGGCCATGCTGGCGATTTATCTTTCCCGAATGCGCCGTGCGAACGCATTGATCGATCGGCTGACAGGCGCTCGACCCGCTCCGGGTACATCGGCTCCTGCCGTACCAGCAGTTCCAACGGCTGGCTCCCCCGCAGCCGGCGCGTCCGGCGTTGCCGCCGCCGATCCGGCATCGTCAAAGGCGACGGTTGCGCCCGCCAGTTCACCTCGCACCGGGCTGTGGAAGGGGCAACTGAGGGTCGCAGCCATATTCCGCGAAACTCCGCAGGTGAAGACGTTTCGGCTGAGGGACCCCCAGGGAGGACCGATTCCGTTCTCCTTCGCCCCGGGTCAGTTCTTGACGTATTCGGCCGATATCGACGGCAAGCGCGTCAGGCGGTCCTACACTATCGCCTCTTCTGCCGCCCAAACCGCTTACGTGGAGACCACGATCAAACGTGAAGAGAAGGGCGTCTTCTCCGAATTCATGCACGACCAGATTTCCGAAGGAGACCTCATCGATGTGATAGCGCCTTCCGGCGTTTTCACTTTCACCGGCGTGGAATCTGACAGCGTCGTACTGATCGGCGGCGGTGTGGGCATCACGCCGCTGATGGCCGCAATCCGTTACCTCGCAGACACTTGTTGGAACGGCGAGATCTATCTTGTCTATGGGGCCCGGTCGACCGAGGAGTTCATCTTCCGCGACGAGCTCGAGCATCGCCAGCGGAAAATGCACAATCTGCACGTGGCGGCGACGATGGCGCGCAGCGCCGGCACCTCCTGGATGGGGGCCGAAGGCCCGATCAACAGAGAATTCCTGATCCAGTCGGTACCCGACATCGCTAAGCGCCGTGTCCATCTGTGCGGTCCGCCAGGCATGATGCAAGCAATGAGGAAACTTCTGGCTGATCTCGCGATACCTTCGGCGCAGGTTAAGACGGAAGCCTTCGGTCCCGCTTTGGGCGCGGTGCCCCCTCCGGGCTTCACGGAGGTCGCCGGAATCCGCGAGGTCTCCGGTGCCGCCGGGACGGTGAGCGCACCACCCATTGGAGTGTCGGCGATCGGCCCGGCTACCGCCTCGCTCCGGTTTGCGAAATCGGACAAGGTCGTCCCGCTGCCGCCGGACAAGAGCGTGCTAGAGATCGCCGAATCCATTGGCGTTCCCATCGATTATTCCTGCCGCGTCGGGGTCTGCGGCGTTTGCAAGACCAAGCTTCTCGAAGGCAATGTGACCATGGAGGTCGAGGAGGCCTTGACGCCGGAGGACAAGGCGAACGGCATCATCCTGGCCTGCCAGGCAAAATCGATCGGCAATCTGGTCGTCGAGGCTTGATATGAGCGAGAACGAACGCGTGACCGTTGGCGCGGTCCTCACCGCCCTGCTCTTTCTGGTGCCGGCGTTCGTTCTCCATAGCTCGCCGCGCTTTGCCGGCAGCCTGTCGGGCTTCGTGCTTGGCGCCGCTGCGGCCGCCCTGATGCTGTCCTTGTTGGTCTATCCGGTCGCCAAGTACAGCATGTCCTTCAGATCGCTGATTGCGCGGCTTGCATCGATGCGGGCGCTACTCGCCTTTCACGTCTACGCCGGCGTCTTCGGCGCCTTTCTGGCCATTCTTCACACCGGGCATAATTATCAGAGCCCGCTCGGCATCGCGCTCGTTGTCAGCATGCTCCTGGTGGTCGTCACCGGATTGGTCGGCCGATACTATCTGCCCCAGACGTCGATCGAGCTGCGTGAGCAGCAATCTCGGCTGGCAACCTTGCGAACTGCATATGATCGGACGGCAGTTGCTCTTTCAGATAAACAATCCTCCGATGCCGAAGGGCCGCCCTTCCGCGATTCGGTTCCGCAGGGTGTGCCCATCCTAAGACTTGTGGAAGGCATAGCCGATCTCGAATACGCCATCGGATCGCGCGAGATGGTAAAGCGAATGTTCATGCCGTGGATCGTCGCCCATGTGACCACTGCAATCCTGATGTATCTACTGTTAGCGCTTCACGTCGCCGGCGAGATCTACTACGGGCTGCGGTGGATATCGTGACGAAGGCTGGCCTTTGGTACGCGGTGCTGATCACGATCGCCTTCGTTGGCGGCGCGGCAACCATAGTTTCCCTCTATCAATCCGGATCTGCGTCGATTCCGCGTTGGCAGGCCTTCTTCCTGCCCGGCCCCCTCTCCGAAAAGCACCGCTTCCTGGCAGGAAACTGCGAATCATGTCACGCGCCGACGCGAGGCGTAGAGGCAGCCGCTTGCATTGGCTGCCATTCGACGGCCGCTGCCGACCTCGCCAAGCAACCGACCGCATTTCATGCCGACGTTCAGGACTGCCGCGGATGTCATGTGGAGCACGCCGGTGCCATCCGTCCGATCAAGATGGACCACGCCGCGCTACTTGGAATTGGTTCACATCTGAAATCGGGCGAGCAGAGCCATCCGAGCGTGCCCCGCCAGATGGTCGACGACTTGAAGGGTTTTCTCGGATTGCCTGTATCACGGCTGGCAGAAAAGACCGGGCTGGACTGCGCAAGCTGTCACAGCAACCGCGAGCCGCATCGGGATCTGTTCGGCCGGGAATGCGCCAACTGTCATGAGACCGGTAGTTGGCGAATTGCAGGGTTCCTGCACCCGTCCCCGGCTTCCAAGGACTGCGCGCAATGCCATCAGGCGCCGCCAAGCCACTACATGATGCACTTCCAGATGATGGACAAAGGTGTCACCGGCCAGGAGCATGCACAGGTCAACCAGTGCTTCCTGTGCCATCGGACGGATTCGTGGAATGACATCAAGGGCGTCGGCTGGTTCAAGCATCACTGAGTAGATCAGCTCAAATTCAAGAACGCGGCTTGAGGCAGGTCAAAGCACAGCGACGTCGTAAGTGGTAAGTAACATTGCGGTCAAGAGAGTTGCAATCAAGCTGAAGAACTCTCGACGCTTCCGGTGCCCACTTCTTCCAGGCGGCCGACTTGTTGCAGGCATTGTGAAGCATCCGAAAACAAAGGATCCCGCCATGCAAGACCACCCGGTCAGCCGGTTTCCCGTGCCAAGCGTTGACGAATTACCCGACGACATACGGTTGCGGATTGTCAACGTACAGGAAAAACTCGGCTTTATTCCGAACGTGTTTCTGACCTTGGCACACCGCCCAGACGAATTCCGCGCCTTCTTTGCTTATTTCGATGCGCTGATGATGCCGAAAGCCAGTGGGCTGACCAAGACAGAGCGGGAAATGATCGTTGTGGCCACCACCGCGATAAACCACTGCGTTTATTGCGTAGCGCATCATGGCGCTATCTTGAGACTTCGTGCCAAAAACGCACAAATCGCGGACCCAGTGGCTCTCAATTACCGCAGGGCAGATCTGTCACCGCGGGAGCTTGCGATGCTAGACTTCGCCGTGAAAGTGGCGACCACCTCTCACGCACTGTGTAATGAGGACTTTGAAGCGCTGCTTGAGCACGGTTTCAGTGATGAAGACACTTGGGACATTGGCGCAATAACGGCGTTTTTTGCTCATGGCAGCCGGATGGCCAACTTAACCATGCGCCCCAATGCCGAGTTTTACGCGCTAGGCCGCAGCAAGCCCGAACAACATCATTAACTGCAATAGGGACATGACGGGGCGCGGACGAATCTGCACAGAATCAGTATGGGTACGGCCTAACCTGACTGTTTCAAGTGGCAACGAGCTCTAAGGGTGCGGCTCGCGCATCACCGAACATCTCGGTGCGATGAAGCCAAGCCCCTGCGGCCCCCTCGGAGTTTCAATACGGGAAAGGCTGTTGACCAGTCCATCCCACGTGGCGGCCTTCTGCGCCGACGACATCTTGGTTCCGATCAGTCGCGTGGCCCGACTCCTCCTCAGAGCCCTCGGCCTCTTCGAAAGGCCAGCCTGCCGCCGCGGTGGCGCCGGCTGCCCGCCCCGGCTCGGCTCTATCCTCGTCGGATCCTCCTTTTGTTTCATTTTTTGACTTGCGTCAAAGCAGGTGACGCTGCCTTCACCATGATGCCCTGACTCAAGGAGACCACGCCATGCAACGGATCGCCGAGACGACGCTGACCTATCGCCTATTCACCATCCCGACCGCGTTTCTCGTTCTGGTATTGGGCGGGTTTGTCAATACCGTGCAAGCCGCACCCTCCGCTGCGGGAGCACGGGAAACGGGCGTGTTGCTGGCGATGATGGATGACATGGACAAGATGGGCGGCGCCGCCGCCACTCAACCAGCCGCCCCCATGAGCGGTACAGGTGCCATGAGTGGCGGGAATGGCGGTATGTGCTGCATGGGCTCGATGGGGAAGGCACCGGGGCCGGACGGCGCCATGGCCATGCCATCCGCTCTGCCCGGTTTTCCCGGCGCCTCACACCTCTACCACGTCGGGGCCAGCGGCTTCTTCGTTGACTATGCCGTCAAAATTGGATTGACGGTCGAACAATCGACGTTGTTGAACGGGATCAAGCAGCGCTCGCTCATCGATCAGTCGGCCGCCAAGCGGAAGGCCGAGGAAGCCGAACAGGCGCTGTGGATGCTTACTGCCGCCGACCAACCGGACACGGCCGCCATCGAAGCAAAGGTGCGGGAAATCGAAAAGATCAAATCGGACGCAAGACTCGTATTCATACGCGCAGTCGGCGAAGCTGCCAACGTACTCACCGCCGAACAGCGAAAGATGGTCCTCGGCATGATGCCGATGCCGGGCAGCGCCTCCATGAAGAAGATGGAAAGATAATTTGGACGCGTTGAGCCATCGTGTGTTCGCGATCCGTCCGGGCGCGGGTGGCGTCCCGCACTACAGGCGAGGCTGAACGCTCTCGATTGCCTTAATCGCATCCCCCAGTAGGGGCCCAATATCGATTTCGCTCCTCCCGGTACCGACGCTGTTCGTCGTCACGACCCGAGCGCCAGCGCCGACGAGCAGTTCATCGGAGTGGTCCGCGAACAATCCGTGGACGGCGATGCAGACCGGCGGTGGCCAGCCCTGCCCTGCAAGCAACCGAACGGCCTCGATCATCGTGCGTCCGCTCGAAATGATGTCGTCGACGAGCACGGCCGTGCGTCCCTGCCAAGCCTCGAGATTTCGAAGCGTAATCCGGACGTCCCGGTCCCCATGACGAACCTTCTCCAAAACACAATAGGGTGCTGCGGCGTCGCTTGCCACTGCCGCAACCCACTGTTCGCTCTCGCTGTCCGGACCGATGATGAGGGGCTTCTCGATGTTCGCCTTGACCCACTTCGAAATCAGCGGTGCCGCGTGAACGACGCGCGTAGGTATCGAGTAAATCTCGCTCAGATCGCCGTACCGGTGAAGATGCGGGTCGATGGTCACCATCCAGTCGAATGCCTCGGAGATAAGGCGCGCCACCTGCCGGGACGTCACCGCCTCACCGGCATTGAAGCGGCGGTCCTGTCGCATATAGGCCAGGTAAGGAGCGACCAACCCCACCTTCGACGCGCCAAGCTCGCGCGCGGTCGCGGCGGCAAAGATGAGGGGAAGAATTTTTTCGTCCGGATGCGCCAGCGTGCAGACGATCGCGACGGATCGCTTGTTGAGATCGGTGGCAAAGCGAAGATAGGTTTCTCCGTCCGGAAATTGCCGCGTGTTCAATTTCCCCGTTTCGCAATCAAGCTGGTCGGCAAGTTCCGTCGTCAACCGCTCGTTGCCCGGCATCGAAAATAGCAGAGTTGGGGTCATCGCTCCTGGACCGTGATGATGTCGGGGTTCGCAGCGGCATAGTCCATGGCGTAGGCAAGCTCGCCTCGCGCTTCGGCGTGGACCGTGCACAGAGGCTGTCCGGTCGAGACGATGTCGCCCGGCCTCACGTGAAGTTCGATGCCAGCCGCCTTCGCTTCGGGCGCACCGGCCAATTTTGCCAACTTCGCGATCTTGCGGTTGTCCATCAAGTCCACGCGTCCGGTTCGTTCCGCAGCGAGTGGCTGGCGATGGCTAGAGCTCGGCGGCGTGCGCATGCCGCCCTGCGCCTCGCAGATCCTTTGAAATTTCTCCCACGCGCGGCCATCGTCGAGCGTTTGAGCGGCCATTGCTGCTCCTCGCCCGTCCTCGGCCAAACCGCCCAGCTCGATCAGCGCACCGGCGAGGGCGACGGCCCGGTTCCGAAGATCGCGCGGTGCTGCTGGCAGACGTTGGAGAACAGCCAAAACATCGTTGGCTTCCAGCGCCGGCCCTATGCCGCGGCCGATGGGTTCGGTGCCGTCCCCGGCAATCACCCTTGCTTTGATCCCGAACGCGCCGGCAACGGTGACCAGCCCGGCTGACAAGGCGTCGGCCGCTTCCCGGCTCCTGACCTTGGCAGTCGGCCCCACCGGCATATCGAGAATGAGGTGCGTCGAGCCGGCGGCGATCTTTTTGGACAGGACCGATGCTATCATTTGGCCCTCGGAGTCCAGGTCGAGGGCGCGTTCGATTCGGATCAGGATGTCGTCAGCGGGGCTGAGCCTTATCGCGCCGCCCCAGACGATGCATCCTCCTTCTCGTTCGACCACCCGATGAATGTCCGGAATGGCCAAGTCCACCGGCGCCATGGTTTCCATGGTGTCGGCCGTGCCTGCCGGCGACGTAATGGCGCGAGACGACGTTTTCGGCATCGTCAGCCCGAGGGCCGCGATGATGGGCACGATGATCGGAGTGGTCCGGTTTCCGGGGAGCCCGCCCACGGAATGCTTGTCGAGCACGATCTCCGCATTCCAGGACAGCCGATCGCCCACGTCCACCATCGCCTTGGTCAGTCCGAGAACCTCGCCGTGGTCGAGAGGACGCGCAGCGCATGCAGTGATGAACGACGAGAGGTGAATGTCGGAATACTTTCCGTTGACGATGTCCGCAGTGACGGAAAGCAGCGCCTCGGCGCTCAGACCGTTTCCGTAGATCCGGCTTCTGATGTGGCTCAGCGATGCCAGCGGATCCGGATGGCTGATCGCGATGGTGTCTCCGTCGGTCAGCTCGAGCCGGCCCCAAGCCGAGTCGGACAATGCGGCCTCGTCATGAGCGATCAGATCGTTAGTGACCTGATACAGTGTGGCGATGACATGGCGTTCTCCGGCTCGCAGCAGAAGCCGATTGTGCGCGACAAATCCCTCCGACCGGCAGACCGCGCACTCCTTGTGCATGAAGATAACGGGTTCGAACTGCGTATCGACGCCCAGGCGACGGACGCGGAGTCGGTGCCCGTCGGACGCCCGCACGACCGGCCGAACTTCGCTCATGCCAGGTCTACCTGTTGGCCTTGATCGGGTATGATGCAGGCCCAACCCAATTCCTCTGCAATTCTCTTGCGTAAGGCGTCCGAGGCGCTGAACTCCCCATGGGTGATGAATGTCCTGCGTGGAGGGGTCTTGAAGCCCTTCAGCCATCTCAGGATTTCGTAGGCATCTGCGTGCGCGGAGAGCATCTCCAGGTTCGTTACCTCCGCACGAACCGGCACATATTGTCCATGGATTTTGATGCCGTCGACGCCGGCGACCATGGAAGCCCCCCTCGTTCCTCCGGCCTGGAAGCCAGCGAATAGAATCGTATTCCTACTATCCGGTGCGTAGCTTTTCAGATGATGCAGGACCCGGCCGCCGGTCGCCATACCGCTGGCCGAGATAATCACCTTTGGCATGGAGTTGGCCATGAGGGCTTTCGATTCTTCGACGCTTTGCACGTAGTGCGCGACGGCGCAGGAATCGCGGCATTCGCGCTCCGTAAGTCTATGATCAGCGACATGCCTGCAGAAGATCTTGCTTGCATCGACGGCCATCGGGCTGTCGAGAAATATCGGGATGTCCGGCAAGCGTCGGGAAGCCTTCAGACGGTGCAGGTGGAACAGGAGGCTTTGTGCTCGCCCCACCGCGAATGCTGGGATGATCACCGTTCCACCCCTTCCGGCCGTGCGACCGATGACTTCAGCAAGAGCATCCTCGGGATCCCTCGCTTCGTGCCGGCGATTTCCGTAGGTCGACTCCACGACAACGTAGTCGGCATTCGCAACCGCAACCGGATCGACCATGGTGGCGTCGCCGTAGCGGCCGAGATCGCCGGAGAAGAGAATGGTGTTGCCGTTCCAGTCAAGCTGGATGGAAGCCGCACCCAGGATATGACCCGATCGTCGAAGCAAGGCGGCCCCGCCTCCCGGGAGGTCCAGTGACTGCTCGAATTCGACCACCCTCAACTGCTTAAGAGAGCCCAAGGCGTCTTTCAAAGTGTAAAGCGGTAGCGCAGGCTTATGCTTGGAGAAGCCATGGCGATTTGCAAATTCCGCGTCCTTTTCCTGAAGGTAGCCGGAATCCGGCAACAGGATCGCGCATAGGTCCGCGGTTGCTGTGGAGCAGAAGACCGGCCCGCCAAAACCTTGCTTGACCAACAGCGGCAGATAGCCGGTGTGATCCAGATGAGCATGCGTGAGCAGAACCGCATTGATCTGACGGGGGTCTACCGGAAAGCGCGCCCAATTCCGCAGCCGCAACTCCTTGAAGCCTTGGAAAAGGCCGCAATCGATTAACAACCGATGATCGGCATTTTCGAGGAGGTATTTGGACCCCGTAACAGTGCCGGCTCCACCCAGGAACGACAATCGCAAAGTCACACTTGGCCTCCGGATACGCGAGTTAGTCAGCGTGACCTGCCGCAAAGAGAGACGCGAAGCCCCGTTGTCGTACAAGCCCTACGCCGACTATTCGTTGTTTCCTTGATGTGCATCAAAAATCCGTGGGGCGCTTTCGGCCATCTTGCGCGAGATACAAACCACAGGATGGCTTCTTTCTGGCTGATTTTCCCGGGAGCAGACCCATCATGGACGTCCTCGGGCTTCGCCTAGTTTCTGCGGTACTGCCAATCGCTCGCTCGCGAGGATCGTTCAAGGGACCGTAGGATCTCGAATGATCATGCACGCGATGACCAGGCGAGCGTTAGCTTACATTGTGTGGCAGGGAGAACGGCCTGAGTTTGCGCCTCTTCTGGGTGCTCTTTCGTTCCTGGCTACGATTACTCTCGCGGTGCCCGTAGAGTGGCTTGTCGTCGTTGGCACGCTAACTAACAGGCGACGTTGGCTCAGCGTTGCCGCATGCGCCGCGACGGGGAGTTCGCTCGCGGCGATCGGATTCTATTTTGCCTTCCATCACCTGGGCTGGAGCATGCTGGCGGAACGATACCCGGAATTGGCGGGTACGCGCGCCTGGCTACAGGCCTCCGACTGGATCTCGCGATACGGCCCGCTTGCACTGTTCGGGCTAATGGCGCTCCCGCTTCCGATTCCCAAGCTACCTATGCTCGCGGTGGCAGGCCTACATCGATTGCCGATCCAGGAGGTCGTCATCGCGATCTGGTCCGGGAAAATCATCAAGTATACTTTGTACGCGTACGTGGTGACCCGCTTTCCGAGAACCATCCATCGCATAGTTCACGCGACATGAGGCCGACTCGATTCTCATGGTCCGCAGGCACAGCGGCGGCTGTGTACGGCTTGCATCGAGCGTTCGCTCACCGGCGACGAGGCTTGTTGCGTCTATCTCCCCAATATGGAGGCTGAGGGGCGGACGCCGGCGGAATTGGCTGGCTATATGCGCCGGGGCCCACTTCGCTTGGCCAATACCTCTTGTCGGAAATTGTAGCGCCGGCTTCAGCGTTCGTGGATACAGCGAGGAGCGGCAATAGGAGCAAAATCGCGAACAGTCTCTTCATGCTGGTTTCCACTATCATGCCTCAATCACCACAGTAGCCGGACTCCGGCCACGAAATTTGCGCTCGACGGCTGCTTCTGATTGCGTAGTGCGATGGATGCGGTTTCACCCACCTTGCGATCCCAGCTCACGCCGATGTACGGAGCAACGTTGCGGGTGAACTCGTAGCGAAGCCGGGCACCCAGTTCGAAGTCCGTAAGGCCGCGCCCCAATTCCAGCTCTGGGACGGATTGCAGCTGCAGCCGCAAATCGACGCGCGGCTGCAGAATGAGGCGGTTGGTGATCAGAAGATCGTACCACCCCGTGAAGGATCCGGAGATTTCCCCCTTCTGGCTGATATACGCGTCGGCATCGATTTCAAAGAAGCCTGGCGCTAGACCTTCAATCCCGATGACAGCATAGGTACGCGAGGGTCTGGGCGAAACGTCGTGACGCACGCCGACCTGGAAGTCGAAGAAATAGCTGATCATCCTCGAATAGAGCGCCTGGAACCGGGCCTCGTCGAATCTTTGCGTGGGGCCGTCGAAGGCGCCCTCGGACTTGAAGAAGAACTTGTCGTAGTCGTTGCCGACAAATGCCTCCATATCCCAGCGGGCCCTGTCGTTCCCGCCTAAACCATTCCATTCGAGCTTGTCGAAGCGCATGCCGCCGAATAGCGCCTGGTCGGGGAAGCTTGTCGTGGGCGCGCTGCGTAATCCCGAATACGGTATTTCCCGAGAATAGGCTGGCCAGGTTTGAGCCATGGCGGCGTCACACAGTATGGCGGAGCCGAGAAGGCAGCCAGTCAACAAGGCGAGCAAGAATTTCATGCCGCCCTCCTATTTCAACGATGCGGTTTGGCGGACGACGTTGACCTGACGCATCATGCCGGTCTCCATGTGGTAGAGCAGATGGCAGTGAAACGCCCATGGCCCCTCGGCATCCGCGGGGATATCGACGTCCAGCGTCAAACCGGGCTTGATATTGACCGTATGTTTCTTTGGATTGCGCGCGCCGTTTCCGACCTCCGGCAACATCCACGTCCCGTGGATATGCATCGGATGGTTCATCATGGTTTCGTTGATGAAACGGAAGCGCGCACGCTCGCCGAAGCGCAGGACGATCGGCTCGGCTTCGCTGAACTTGCGTCCGTTGATCGACCAGAAGTACCGCTGCATGTTTCCGGTGAGCCGGATCTCGATGATGCGGTCGTACTGCTTGTACGGATAGGGATTTAGCGGCCGCAGATCACGATACGACAAGACCCTCGTCCCTGGGGGAGCGCCGGTGTCGTTGGCGATCGGATCGGGCATTGTCTGCTGCATCGAGGGCCCCACGTTCGGCATGTCTTCGCCGCCGTGAAGTACGTGCACCTGCGGGCCTTGCTGCACGCCGTCTGTGAGTGTCAGCGCGGTCCGGCTCTGGCGGCCTGACGAAGGTTTCGGAGCCATGCCGGGCATCGCGCCATGATCCATCGCCTGTTTTTCTTTCGGCATGGGCATCTGGTTTTGGCTGTTCATCCCGGGCATGCCGCCGTGATCCATTCCCGGCATCGGAGAAGCTTGAGGAGGCTTTCCGGTCTTGGCCTTCTCCCCTTGGCCCTTTCGGTCGGGGCTCGTCTTCGGCATGCTCATTGGCCGCTCCGACATCCCGCCGCCGTGCTGTGCCCCTCGTCGGGGACCGGCTCCGGACATGCCGCTCATGTCACCCATTCCCCCGATTGCCATCGCCACCGGATCTTCCGGTGCCACATGACCCGGCATGTCCTGCTCGGGACGAAGAGTTCCGCGGTTTCCGCCCTTCGGTCCGGGATTCATCGCCATGTCGGACATCTGCATGAGGGGACGCAGCCTATGCGGGGGCAATTCTCCGACCATGCCGGGTCGCGGCGCCAAGGTCGCACGCGCAAAGCCGGTGCGATCCATGGGCTCTCCGACAATGGCGTAGGCCCGATCTTCGGTGGGCTGCACGATAACGTCGTAGGTTTCCGCGACGGCGATCCGAAATTCATCCACTCGCACGGGCGCAACGTTGTTTCCGTCGGCCTGCACGACGGTCATCTTGAGGCCCGGGATCCGGACATCGAAATATGTCGTCGTGGAAGCGTTGATGAAACGCAGGCGGACACGTTCGCCAGGCTGGGCCAGCGCGGTGAAATTCCGCTCTGGCGATTGACCATTCACCAGGAACGTATAGCCGGCCACATCCGCAACGTCCGTCGGGTCCATGCGCATGAGGCCCCAGGCAACCCGACTATTGACGATCGCCTTTCGTGCCTCGTCATTAGGAGCGTTGCTAAGCTCCCGGATCAGGCCGACCAACGTTTGCCTGTTGTAATTGTACCAGCTGCTGTCGTTCTTGAGATTTCTGATGATGCGCGTCGGGTCTTCATCCGTCCAGTCCGAGAACATGATCACGTAGTCGCGGTCGTATTTGAAGGGGTCGCGCTGCCTCGGCTCCACGATGAGGGGGGCGTACATCCCGAGTTGTTCCTGCTCGCCGGACGAATGAGTATGGAACCAATATGTACCCGCTTGCCGGACCTTGAAGCGATAGGTGAACGTTTCGCCGGGCTTGATGCCGTCGCCGTAGCCCGGCGAAATGCCAGGTACGCCATCCATTTCGGGCGGTACGATCAGTCCGTGCCAATGGATCGAGATATTCTCATCAAGTCTGTTGCTGACATTGATGACCGCATCTTCGCCTTCACGGAGTCGCAGCACGGGCCCCGGTAGTTGTCCGTTGATGAGCATGCCGACACGTTCGCGTCCGGTGACATTCACGACATGGCGCTCGATGGTGATGTTGTGAGTACCGGCTACCGCCGAGACCGTTCCAGCGGTCAGGATCAGCAAGGAAACGAAGGTTTTGCCAGCCGTCCGCCATCGGTCATACATCGGAAGTGTGCCTTGTCGTTGCCTAGGGAATGGTGGTCAGCACTTTCGCGACCACCTTATGGGCAGGATGGAGCGAAAAATTTGATCTGCATCAATAATGGGCACGGCTTTCGATGATCTATGGCGACACGTGAACGTGGGCCGGAATGTTCTGGCATCGGGACTGCCGCGCGGCCTACGACATCGCGGCCCAGACGCGCACCTGGCCGAGAGCATTTGAGGATAGTTTCATGTTAGCCAAGGCTAAGGCCTCCCCCGAGCGATGTTCGGTCAACTGCTTCGACGACTGTTCATTGCCTCAGGCACAGACAGTCGCACGGAAATCACGTGAGATCGACGAGCCCATCGCTCGAATGGGAAGGCTGGTGCATTACCGACGAGGTGCGGAGATCTTCGGGGAAGGTCAGCCAGCCGAATACATCTATCGAGTTGTAAGCGGGGCGGTTCGAACATCGAGAATTCTGAACAACAGCCGCCGTCAGATTTGCCAATTCTATCTGCCGGGTGACTATTTCGGCTTGGAAGCTCAAAACGAGCAGCCTACCTCCGCGTTCGCGGTCAACGACACCCAAATTCTGGTGACCAATCGCCACATGATCGCAAAGCTGACCTATCGCCGCCGCGATCTAACGCAGCAGCTCATGGAAATCGCGAACAAGGAAACCAAGCACCTCCAGGATCAGATACTCCTGCTGACGAAGACTGCCGAGGAGCGCATCGCCTGGTTTTTACTCCAGATGAGCCAGCGCACGGATTCCGCTAACCTCGTCAACCTTCCGATGCCTCGTCAGGACATCGCAGATCATCTTGGTTTGACAATCGAAACCGTTTCCCGGACCTTGAAGCAGCTTGCAAGAACCGGCTGGATAAAGCAGTTAAGCTCGCGCCGCATCCAACTCGTCAAGCTAGATGCGCTCACGCGCCTGGTTTCCTGACGAGCCAGACCCCTCGGTGGTTCGTACCTGACTGAGAGAATCGGCATGGCGGCGACCCGAAGGGGGACGGCGCCTCAATGCGACATCATCACCCAGCAAGGTGGGTGCCCAAGGACGGCGTATGTCGCGCCACCCATTATGAACTCCTGGAGGCGGGAATGGCGATAGGCACCCATCACCAGAAGATCGGTTTGGTGGGACTTGACGTACGCTTTCATGGCGTTCCCGTTGTCCATCTCAACGTTGCAGCACATATTGACCAGGTGCTTCCGCAAGCATGCTCTGCTTCGGTCCGCCCATCGGCGGTGGCGCAACGGGCGCGCCGGAGTGCTGGCTCAGAAAGCTCACCCATTCCGGCCACCACGAACCCTCGTGTTTTGTCGCATGGCGCAGCCATTCGTCGGGGCCGAGATATGGCCCATCAGCCATTTTGCCGAGGACCTGATGGGTATGCCCCACCTCGTCTGGCGGTGCGACGATGCCAGCGTTGTGGCCGCCGCTCGCCAGCACGTAGGTAACGTCGGCGTCGGCCGCGAGGTAGTTGATCTTGTAGGTCGATCGCCACGGCGCGACGTGATCGCGCTGCGTGCCGACAACGAACATCGGGGCATGCAGGTCGGACAGCGAGACCAGGTCGCAGCCGGCGCAGTAGCGGCCCTCTGCCAGCTCGTTGTTCAGGAACAGCCGGCGCAGATATTCGGAATGCATCCGGTAAGGCATCCGCGTGGCATCCGCATTCCACGACATCAGGTCGTTCGGCGCAGAGCGCTCGCCCATTAGATAGGCGCGGATCGCACGCGACCAGATCAGGTCGTTGGAGCGCAGGATCTGGAACGCGCCCGCCATCTGCTCGGTGCCAAGCACGCCGCGCTCCCACATCATGTCTTCGAGGAAAGCGACCTGACTCTCGTTGATGAACAGCGTCAGCTCGCCGGCTTCCGTGAAATCGGTTTGCGCCGCCAGAAGGGTCAGCGAGCGTAGGCAATCCGGCTGCGCCGTGGCGAGATGTGCGGCGGCGATCGAGAGCAGCGTGCCGCCGAGACAGTAGCCTGCGGCATGGATCGGCTGCCTTGGCATGATCGCGCTGATCGCGGCAATCGCTGCGTCGACGCCGAGCTTGCGGTAGTCCTCCAGGCCAAGGTCACGATCCTCCTCCGTCGGATTGCGCCAGGAGATCATGAAGACGGTAAATCCCTGCCCGACCAAGTAGCGCACCAGCGAATTGTGCGGCGAAAGGTCGAGAATGTAGTACTTCATGATCCACGCCGGCACGATCAGCACCGGCTCGGGCCGGACTTCCGCCGTCTGCGGCGCGTACTGGATCAGCTCGATCAGCCGGTTGCGATAAACCACCTTGCCGGGCGTGGTCGCCACATCCTTGCCGACAGCGAATGGTTTGCGGTCGCCGCGCGCGTCCGACCCGAGCAGGGCGTGGGCGTCCTCGAGCCAGTTGTGCAGGCCCGCGGCTAGATTGCCGCCGCCACTTTCCATGGTTTTCCGCCACACCTCCGGATTGCTGCAGGCGAAATTGGACGGCGCCACCATGTCCAGACATTGCCGCATCGCGAAGGCGGCAATCGCTGCATTCGACTGCGACAGTCCGCGCACGCCGGAGGCGGCGGAATGCCACCATTGCTCGGCGAGCAGGAAGGCCTGCGCCATCATGTTGAAGGGCGGCAACTCCCAATCGGATGCCGAGAAGCGGCGTTCGGCGGGCGCCGGCTCGACCAGCGACCAGGGCGCGAACTTCGCATTCGGAAGGATCATCGCTTCAGCGAAGCGATAGGCGCTGCGCGCGGCCTCGCCCGCGAGCGCCAGCTGCTTGCCGGGCGATGCGGCCAGATGCAGCTCCCAGTCGGCAAAGGCCAGCGCCAGCGCGGCCGGCGAAACGCCGCCGGTGAAACGCGCGAGGTTGGCGTGCACCGAGCGGTCGATCGCCTCCGCAATCGACGGCGACTCGAGCGGCGTACACGGACATGGCCCTTCTGGCACAACGGAAGCCTGCGCGGGAAATGGTACGATCTGATGGATGGCGGGCCTCGGGTTCATCGTCGTCACCCCTCAGTCGAGGCCAAAGCGGCGCCGTCCGAACGCGATGATCTCGCGGTCCGTCGGATGGTCGCTGGCCTCGCCGTGCAGCTGGGTCGCAGTCAGGTCTTTGCGATTCTCCTGTAGATACTGCAGCAATGCTCCCTTTTCCGTTCCGGGCCCAATGATCAGGATCTCGCGGCAGAACCGCAGGGACTCGGCAACGGTCGGCAAAAAGCTCTTGTCTTCCCGGACGCGGCCGGAGCCGATGACATTGGCCTTGTGATGCAGATGAGTCGAGGAAGGATGGGCATGCACGACCACCTCGCCCATTCCGGTCCGACCCATCGGAAAAATCTTCGCGGTGAGGTGATCGATCCAAACCACGGCATAGGCGTGTTCGACGTCGGTCAGTTTGGCGATGGCTTTGCTCATTGTTGTTTTCCGTCCTTGAATTGGCGTCGCAAGAAGCGACCGCATCCATGGAGCAAAATTTAGGCTTTTGGCATCGCTGGTGTTTGATTTGGCTCAATTCTCCGCATGCCGACAGAGCTAGAAGAAAACCGACGTGCAAACTTCCCGGATGGAGAGGCACATGTATAAAAATCTTCTGGTCAACATTCCCACGGAGTGTTCGCCTCGGCCCGTGAGCGATGGCGCAATCTCGCTGGCGGCACGCTGTAAGGCCCAGCTCGATGCCGTAGCGGTAGGACATGAAGTCCCCAATATGCCGTTTCTCGCGGAGGGAGGCGCCGCGGTCGCCACGATCTCAAAGGTCGAACACGAGATGGCGCTGGAACGCGCCCACGCCGCGCTCAGCATATTCGAGGCGGAAGCCAAGGGCGCCGGCGTCGTCTACAGCTGCCGCGCCATCACTGAGCTACAGGCCGAAGCAGCGGCGATCCTCGGCGCTACCGCGCGGCTCTATGATCTCTCGGTCGTTGCGCAGCCGGATTTTGGGCGCGACAGCTTTGACAGCACCCTCGCCCAAGAGATTCTATTTCAATCGGGCGGCCCAGTGCTGTTCATGCCCCACATCTTCAGAGGCTCATTTAGCGCAGGACGCATCGGTATCTGCTGGGACGGCAGCCGTCTTGCCGCCCGTGCGGTGCGCGACTCCATGCCCTTCCTGGCAGGAGCCGAGACGATCACGGTCATCACCATCAATGCAGAGAGTAGCGTTCCAGCGGACGCCTCCGCCCCGCACTTGGAGCGCTATCTTTCCCGGCTCGGCGTGCCTACGAAGATCGACGGCGTGAACACGGAAAAGGCCAACATCCAGTCCAGCATCCTGTCGCTGGCGGCGGACGAAAGCATAGACCTGCTTGTCATGGGTAGCTACGGCCATTCCCGCCTGAAGGAAACCGTGTTCGGCGGCGTCACCCGCGACATGCTGGAGTCGATGACTGTGCCGACGCTGATGTCGCACTGAGGGACTGCGAACTGGGTAAAAGGGGACACATTTCCTCGCAGCGCCGATCGCCGCGCTCTTCATTGCGCGAAGCGCTCAATTTTGTCCGCTTTCCCGCCAAAATAGACTACTGTGTCGTGGAAGTGTATACCTCGGGCCAGAAGCAGAAGTCTGAGGCATCCGCTTGTGAGTTTGACTTTCAGCGCTCGAAAATAATTTTGTCGCGTGAACGGAGGCCCCCCACTGGGGGGCAAGAATCTGATGCTCGGTTGCTACTTTTGCTGAATACGACTCAGATAATCGATAACAGCGAGGACGCGTGTTCGCACGACGACTTCCGGGCTTTGCTCCGGCCCGGCCTTCTTCCAATAAGACGGATCAACATGGTGAGGCAAGTTGACAATGGGGTTGAATCGTTCCCCCCAAATTGGCATTTCACGAGTGCCGTGAGCGGGAATTGTTTTCGATCCGTATATGGTTTCATAAACAGCGTTCGTGGGAAAGACCCCGTTGTTGTTCTTGGCCAACATCGTCAAATCGGAAGGCGGCGCCTTGAGTTGCTCGCTGACAGGTCCTTTGCCCTTTCCATCCGTACCATGACAGCTCGCGCACGACGACTGAAATTCTGACTTACCGATGTCGGAGTCTTCAGCCTGAGCCGCACCAGCACACCCAGCAGTAAGGCCGGCGATCGTCAACCACTTCAGGCAACTGGTGATCATATGCTGCCCCGCCCGCAGTATCTCGGATAAATCTTACTAGCAGTCTTGGCTTTGGTTCACTTTGACGTAGGTCAATACAACCTTCATGCCCCGGATCACGACGGCGCGTCCGAGAAGGGCTTTAAAAAAGTCAATCGGAGCAGCCGATGCCGCAGAGCAACGGAATGGGGCAGGAACAGTTTCGCTGCCCATTCGCAATCCCTATCGTTCGATAGACATGATCGTACGCTTGGATTTGCTTTAGCCGACTTATGACCAACGAATTTACAACTAAGAATCGTCCTATTTTTCTGTACAACCGACGCCTTCATTTGGAAGGTGCGGATATGATGGAGCGCCGAAGCTTGCCCGGGCAGTTCAAGGGAGCACGACCTCTCGGTGTGGACTTTGATCAACTTCGACACGCGATCACAGCGGCAGATTACGGTAGCTTCCGACAGGCTGCCGAAGTCCTATCCACTAAGCAATCAACCCTTAGCCGTTCAATTCAACTACTTGAATGTAGCCTCGGAACCAGCATTTTCGATCGATCAAGTGGTGGGGTGCGCGCAACGCCGGCCGGCCGCTACTTCTTGAGGATAGCGCGCTCGATAATCGAACAGCTATGCGACACATGAACGACGTTGGCAGCTAGCGCTGCCAAAAAACGATTGCTCGGCATCTTGACGACCGGCCGACTAATGGGTGTCACCGTAATCCTGCGCGCACCACCGTAATCCCCGTAATCCCTTCATGGCATCGATTCCCCTGCGCGCACGGACTTTTCGGCAAATTCCTTGAATCTTTGCATAAAGGTCATCGTCTTCTTCTTGAACATACCCGGCGAGAGCAAAGCCATCAGCTTCATAACTAGGCTTGAGAATTTGCAGTGCGAATTGAGAACCCACCGGGTGGTGCCGTGGGTGGTTTCCGTCAAGCGGTTGCTAACGAGGTTCCAGACGCCTTCCGCTTCGTAAGTGGCGGCAAATTCTTCGGGAGGCCTGTGGACCGTGATGGTCTCTATCATTTCGAACTCGCGCTTGCCCATTCGGTGGACCTGTTTCGACTTCGCCCCGACTTCGCGTGGCGCGCCGGAGGAAATTTGTTCGAAGCTGACGAGATCGGGCTGCCAGTGCTGCAAATTGTCGGGGTCGAGAAACAGTTCTACGACTCGTTCGCGCGGCGCGTTGATTTCAAGTTCAAGCTGATAATGCATGGCTTCCTCGTTACTTGTTTGTCGCGCGTATCCGAAGCAGCTTATCCAGCTCGCCGAACATCATTCCCCAGCCGCTTTCATACGGCTCCTTGAAATCGCGATAGCAGACATGTTCGAGTGTCATCCTGCTGCCATCGCCGTCGGATTCGATGGTGATGGTTACCTCATCCACCGCGTCTGACATTTCGGGCATTGCGAAGGTGAAAGCGAGCCGGCTTGGACGCTCGAATTCGATGAAGGTGCCAATCGCGCGGTATGTAATGCCGTCGCGACGATCGACAATCTCGTATTCGCCGCCGAGGCGTCCGTCGATCCGTGTTGTGTTCATCTCACTAGTCGGGCTGGTAAACCACCATTTGCCGGCAAAATCGGGATCGAGCCAGGCGTCGAATACGTCCTGTGGCGGCGCATCGAAGCGATAAACGACGGTGGCAACCGTTTTTGGTTCCAGTCTCCGCGTCAAAGCAGCACCCCGACGAATTGGTATTTCGAGATCGATTGCAGCACTACAATTCGCCCCGCTTTCTTTTGAGTAAGAGAGCGTTCAGCGTATCAAATCGCGCGAGCCACAACGATTTCGTTTCTTCGATCCAAGCCGAAGCTTCGTCGAGCCCACTCGGATTTAGCGACAGTATATGTTCGCGTCCGATCTTCTCTCGTTTCACGAGAGCTGCGCGCTCAAGGAGGCGAATGTGCTTCGAAACGGAGTTCAACGAGATCGGAAATGGTTCTGCAATCTCTGTTACCCGCGCTTTTCCCAGGTTGAGACGCGCTAGAATTGCCCGCCTGATGGGATCGGCGAGAGCGATGAATGTTTGGTCCAATGATCCTTCTTTGAGATTCATAGCTTCCGTTTGGAGGTAAGCGGTTGCGCTAGCTAGCTCGGTAGGACGGGGTGCGTCCGACAACCCTTGACCGTCCATAAATTCCCTAATACATAAGGGTGAATGTTGCAAGCTTATGCCGAACGCTAACGGCCCGTTTGAGAAGTCGGGCCGACAGCGGAGGATGGCCTCCTAATCAGCTTGAGATGGTGGCCGCTTGCCTTGAATGTCACGCCAGCGGAAGCCTGCTCTGACCATGTTTGCTGATCACGACGCCTACATAGCTGAGGCTCCCGAAAACCTCCGACCTCTGCTGGTGCGATTGCGCGCTCAACTTGCGCGCGCGCTGCCCGACGCCGAAGAAGTCATCGCTTATAAGATGCCTGGGTTCAGGATCGGAAAGTCCATCATCGCGGGCTATGCTGCGTTCAGCAAACAGTGCGGCCTCTATCTGTTTCCTTCCGCCATCACGTCGCATGCCGACGACATTGCGGCCGCCGGGCTCAAGTCCACCAAGACTGGCGTCACCTTCTCCCCGAGCCAGCCTATCCCTGACGCGCTCGTCAGGAAACTCGCCCTGGCGTCCAGAAAAGATCAAAATCTCTGAGAGTGTCGATTGCGGGGAACCTGTCACGTGCTTCCACGGGTCATACGCTGTTGCGGCGGATGATTTTGGAGCGTTCAGAAGGCTGCAGACGTGTTGGGGGTTCGTCAGTCGATGGCTAGCCGATCCATCAGACAACTTGAGCATTTGATCGGAGTTATAACCTCTAAGAGCAAAGTCGACTCGTGGCAGAATCGTCCTCACGATGCCAAGAACGATTCTAGCAGATCGGAGTCGCTTTCCTGAGCTGAGCCAGACTGTGACTGATGGCACGTCCTTGTTGGTGCCGTCGCGCGTGTTCGTTCCGTTGTTGACTGGGTAGATCTCGATCTTTTTGTAGATCTCAATCCGTTCAAGATCGTGGGACACGAAGCGAGAACCGGCGACCGCCGGCCCCGCCAGCACCCAATAAGCTCAACCGAACTCGCATGAAACCAAATGTGCGGCGGAAGACTTTCTTTACGCGTTAAACACGAACGTGCTCAGCAGAGGGGGAAACTTCGTCGGAGGGTCACTGCACCTGTACTCCTACGTTTGGTTTTGGATGCCGTCCCGGCCTCTGCGGCAAAACCAGGACAAACACGATTATTACGGCGAAAATCACTCCCGACGCCAAAGGACGGCTCAGCGCTAGCCCGCCATGGCTCATCGGCTTGTCCAGAAAATCTCCGACCGTCGCGCCGAGCGGTCGCGTCAATATGAAAGCCGCCCAAAACAGGAACACGGAAGATATTGTGGTCCAGCGGTACAAAGCTGCCAGCAAAAGTAGCCCCGCACAGAACAAAAGGGCGCCTCCGTCATATCCCAACCCGGTGCCGTCCGCTATCCAGTCTCCGAGCGCGGTACCCAAGGTCTGTGAGAAGGTGATCGTCACCCAGTAAAATATTTCCGCTTTCGGCGTTGCGACCGTCTGAACATTTATCGAGCCAAGATTGAAATACCAAGCCGCGAGCGAGCACAATACGCAAGCGAACAAAATCGACGACCCTCCCGCGTAGCCGATACCTAATGAGCGGTCGAAAAAATCGGCCATGGCCGTACCGACTGTTGTAGAAGCTACTATGGCCGCCCAGTAGGCCCAAGCGTTGAACCTTCTCGTCGAGATTTGGACGATCACGGCTGCAACGAATACGGCGAGAAATATGCCGGTGCCGATTAAATACCCCCCATTGTGAGCATTTTTGTCGGCGTGGAGCCACGTCATCGTCACCGTATCGCCGCCCGTCTCCCCAAGCGTGGTGGCAAGTATCTTGATCACCCAGAAGCCGAGCGTCACCTCGGGAACCTTGCTTAAGATCTCGTGATTGGTTCGCATTGTGCCTCTCGCAATAGTTTGTGCGACTTGAGTTTTACCAGTTCCAAGCGGCAACTTTTGGAACACAACGCATAAGAGCACGAGAAGGTCGCTTCTCAGATTATACATTTTCGTAACATCGCTATGGGTCAGTCGCGCCATGCCGTGCGCTGAGAGATTGTGTCGTTGCGTGATGCATGCAACTTTCAACCGAAGATGCTGAAGTGGTTTCCCGCGTCGTGCTCGCTCGAAAATTTTCGATCGCGTCCACAGAAATTTGGTGATTGCCTGCTCGCATTTGGTTGCATTGGGGTCGTGCGCGCAGAGGCTCATGCGCGCGATTAATGGCCTCATCGCCGATGTGCCAGTCTGCGACGCCGCGCGCGGTTCGCTATCATCTCATCCTGCCCTCGAGGTGCTGGATCCGGCGCTTGGCGCCCGCGACTCCCAGCCTGCACTTAGGCGCGGAACTAGCCTTATCACAGCTCTGCCTCGACAGCGGGCATTAACCAACGATCAACCATATCGTTTTAAGCTTCACTTAAAATTGCCGAAGGACAGCGGCTGCTCAGTCTTTGCAACTAGCGCGAGACTGCCGACAAGGCGATCTGAGCAAGGAAGTTCACGGACGGGAGCGGCCTTAGGCAACACTTGCCACCAACAACACAACTTCAACGGAGGATTTCGTGAGCACTTCTGCAATAGGCCCGAGGCCTTCTCCCGCCGCAAATCTTATAGAGGCTTTGAAAAAATTAAAGGCAAACGACGGGGATGCGGACGATACCAAAGCAGCACAACCGCCTACCAAGACCTTCCAAAATCAGGGTGTGGGGCAGATCGTCAATCGGTTAGTATAAGCGACTGAGTATCGACACCGTCTTGCTACGTCGATCACGTGCATGCATATTTCTTGAAGTGTGAACTCGGCGGCGGCATTTCTAACCTCCAGCGCGCAATTCGCGTACAGCCCATTCTTTTGACCATACGCCCTGTACGAAGACAGCACCAACCGTCGACACGATGGCGCCGGTCAGGACGAGCACGAGATAGCTCCAAGGAATGGAGAGAATTTCAGGCGGTGGATCGAAAATCCCGCTCAGAAGTCGGACCAGCATCCAGGCTACGACCGTCCCGATCAAAGCGCCAAGGGGTAGTCCTATGCCCAGCATCACGAGTCCTTCGCTCCAGGTGAACGAACGGATTTCGGTCTGAGACGCGCCGAGCGACATCAGGACTGCTTGGGTCCTGGCGCGCTCCGATTGTCCGAGCCACAACGTCAAGCCCGTCGCCATGGCGACGAAGAAGACGGCAAATGCGAGTTCGACGGCACCGAGGGCACGCAAATCGATGGCGGTCAAGCTCGATCCGATCAGATGCGCCGCCTGAGCAAGGTCGGTTGTTTTGAGACCTGTAATCGTTCCAAGCCCATCCCGAATCGATCGCGCCAGTGCCGCAGGATCATCCTTTGCACGGACCAGCACGATTTCAGCCGCGGGATCGCCGGTTTGCGCAGCGACATAGGCTGCGTTGGCCACCAGAAAACTATCGCGCGGGGCGGTCGGAAATTCCTTCACGATTCCAACAAAGTGAAACGGAACTGTCTTATATTGTCGGTCTGCTGCACTTTGAAGACGAAGGTTGACGAGGTCGCCAAGCGAAAGCTGGAAATCGTTCACGGTTTCCTGCGACACTAGCAAGCCATCCGGCGTTTTCGCTAAACGTTTAAGCGTGGCTCTGGCGTTATGATTGCCGAAATAGACGTTGGCGATTGTCGTCGCCATGGCGATGCGCCGCGGATCGATCCCGTAGATGTCCTGCAGATCCTTGCCGACATAGGCGAAGCGATGCTGCATGGGCTCAGCCGCAGCGACACCCCGCGTTGCGCGAATTTGGTCCAGCACTGCGCCGGCTGGGGTCGCAGTGGATCCGGTCACGGTGACGTCCGCGCCGTTGGTGAGTTGTGCATCAACCAAAAGCTGCGCATTGTAGGTGGCATTGAAAATCGCCGTCGCAGCCGCGAAGGCGAAAGCGAGAGCGACGAGCGCAGTGCCAGTCGCAATTCGACCCCGTTGCCGCGAAACGGCTGCCGCGGCAGGCACTGCGAGCCGACCTGCGAGAGGGGCGAGCATCCCTGCAAGGGTCGAACGGCCAACCCGAAGCGCATAGTTGCTCACGCGCACCACAATAAGCCCGCTGCCGATCCAGAGCAACAACGGCGCGAGAAAGGCCGTGTAGTCGATTGCCGTCGCCGCCACGCCTTCTGGCGCCAGCACCACCTGATATCCCGCGCTAGCCGAGTGCCAAAAGACTGCGCCTGAAATGATGATGAGACCGACATCGAGATACGCGCGTTGCCACACGGGCTCGACTGTGGACGCGAGCCAGGCGCGGCGCGACGCAACGCTGCGTTCCCTGATATCGGCGATCGCCGGCGCGACAATGGCGGCAACGGCCAGCAGGAACCCGACGGCGCCAGCCAGGGCGAAGGATTCACGCACGGAGGCTAATCGAAGATCGATGCCGAGTGCGGTACTGGAAACTGCGCCCGCGATCGCGACGCCGAGGAAAACTCCCATGCCAGCGGTGAGGCCGGCCTCAACAAACGCAAGGCTGGAGATGTGCGCTACGCCGGCGCCCCGCAGGCTAAGCAAGGCCTGCTCGCGCCGTCGCCGACCGGCATCGGCACGGGCAACAGCGATTGTGATGAGCAACGCGAGGGCGATCCCGGGCACGCCCAAAAAGAGCAAAAGTATCCGTGCGAACAGGGCATCCTGACGCACCGCATCGAGACGCGCGGAAAGGTTATCGCCGACGATGGCTGCACCGGCGGCGCGAACCTCGAAATTTCGAGATTTGCCAGCGCTATCGAGCGAGGCGGCATCGGGCGCCGACGGCAGGCCCGATCGGTCGAGGGCAACGTGAACCTGCCATCGCGCACCACCGCTTGGCAATTGCACTGATTTTGAGAAATGCTCGCGCCATTGGTCGATGGGCAGGATCACGACATTATCAGGCGGCGCGGTAGCCGTCGGCCCCTTTGCCGGACCAATTGCCTGAAAGAGCGCGTCAGCGTTCGGTAAATCGACGATGCCATCGACTTTGACGTCGAACGCGGATCCGGCCTCGGGCCGGACCGTAACGGTATCGCCAACCGTCGCGTGCAAATTCGCCGCGGTCTGCTGGGCCAAAAGAACGCCGTCAGTTCGGCCAAGTAGTGGCCGGATTTGCCCCGGGAATGTCACTGAGTAGTCAACAGGCAGGCCGAGCACCTGTCCCGCACCGGTCGTTTGCGTCGTGTCGCCGGTCACCGCAAGGAAAGACGCGGAATCTGCGTAACCCACGCTTCGCTCAGCTCGGATGGGTGCGGACGCCGGGAGTTTGTCGATTAGTGCGGAGATATCGGCGCCGGCTGCGACCGCGACCTGCCAATCCACCGGAATGGCAGCGACTGCCCGCTGTGTCATGCTTCGCGCGCTCGATACGCCAAAGGCGCCAATCGTCCCTGTCAGCGCTGTCGCCGCAACAATGCCGATCGCGGCCAAGCCAAGGTGGCGCCACCGCGCCTTCACGATTCCTTTGGTCCAGGTCGCTACAACGGTCAAGATCATGCGACCGCCTCTTGTGGACCCCCGGTCGTCAAATGCCCGGCATCGATATTCCACCGCTCGTCCATGCGCTCGGCTATCGCAGCGTCGTGAGTCGCAATGATGAGCGCGGTGTCGGTGCCCTCGATCGCAGCCAGAAGGGCGTTCAGCACTTCCTGGCCCGTGGCATGGTCGAGTTGCCCTGTCGGTTCATCGGCCAGAACCACTTTTGGCCGGGTCACCAGCGCCCTCGCCAGAGCAACACGTTGCATTTGACCGCCGGACAATTGATCAGGAAGTTTTTCGCGCAAGTCGGACAGCGATAGGCGTGCCAGCGCCTCTTCCGAATGCATCGCGTCCGGAAACCTGAGGCCGGTGATGTCGAGCGGGACGCGAACGTTTTCGATCACAGAGAGCGCGGGTATCAACGATGGCGTCTGAAAGATGAAGCCGATCTGGGGAGGACGCAATGATGGGCCGGGATCGAGATCCGGCCAATGCACGGTACCGGCAGTCGGCTCCTCAAGACCCGCCAGAAGATTAAGAAGGGTCGACTTGCCGCTGCCGGAGGGGCCAACCAGGGCGATGCGATCGCGCGGCAACAATCGGCATGACGCAGTGACGACCGCATTGACGGGCTGTGTGGAAGTCTTGAACACGCAGCTCACGCGTCGCAGCTCGATGAATGTCTTATGCGTCCTGACCGGGCGATCGGAAATCATAATCTTTTGATTGGGTGGTGGGACCCGACTGACAACTCTGGTGTCCTGTGACACATCTGCCGTCACAATGCGACCATCCGCGATCATGACTGTGCGCGAAGCCCGCAGGCGGACGGCATTGCTGTGTGTGGCGATCAGTGTCGCGCCGCCGCTTGTGCGGCGCCGTTCTAGCGCGTCCAGAATGTGGTTTTCCGTCTCGCGATCGACCTCGGCGGTGGGCTCGTCGGCGATCAGCAGGGGCGGGTCTGCGGCAAGAGCGACGGCAAGACCAGCGCGCGCGGCTTCGCCTCCGGAAAGCGTTTGCGGCATCGCGTTAGCGCGCCCCTCAAGGCCAACCGACCGCAGTAGCCCGGATATTGTTTGGAAGTTCCGACGAGTGCCGCGCAGCTCCATCTGCAAACCCACATTGTCGGCAACACTGAGATGCGCAAAGAGATTGTCCGACTGAGCGAGAAAACCGACTGATTTTGCCCGCAACGCCGCGCGCTCGGCTTCCGGCCGCCGCGTCATCCTTTGCCCGTCGATGGTGACCATTCCGCCGTCCGGTTCGTCGAGGCCGGCGATACAGGCAAGCAGCGTCGACTTTCCGCTCCCGGAAGGACCGACAAGCGCAACCGTTTCGCCGCGACTTACCGAGAGACTCGCGCCGCGCAGCGCCCGCACCTCCGTATCGCCCGGGTGATAGAACCGGAATAGATCATCGGCTTGAAGAAGCGGCATGTCACTTCCAGTGAAACGAATCGCCCATCAGTTTCCACTGATCGACATTGTCGGCGCCAGCTGGCGCCGAAAAGGTCAGGGTTGCGAGTTTGCCCGCACCGCTGATGAGATAGCGCTCGTTTTCGAGACGCGCTTGCTTGCCGGTGACAGAATTCGGCTCTGAATTCGACGTGTAGACGAGCTTCACTGCCGGACCGGCCAGCACCTTAACGTCCTTAATCGAACTAATCTTGACCGCGCGGCCGTTTTTTTCGAGGGCTGCAGCTTCGCTGGTCTTCACCGTCGCGGCCGTCGGCGGCGTTGCCGTCTCCGACACCGTGATCTCGATCCGACCGTATTTGTCAGCGAATGATACGCCGTTCGTATCGTCTTTGCGAGACCAACCCTCCGGCACCCTCATGGAGAAGCCTAACGGCGACGTGTAGGTAATGAAGACCTGATTGTCTGGGATGTCGCCGGGCGGATTCTTTTCCGTTATGACGGGCTTTTCCTGCGCCACGGCCGGGAGACTTGGATTCACGAAGAACATCGCAATGACCAGCGGTAGTGCCCTCACCAGCCGGAGCGAGTCTTTTCCTGCCATATTTTGCATTGCAATTGCCTTTGACCAAACAGGTATTGCCCCCGGGGTGCATTCGGTTGGAGACGATACGCTCGCCGACTTAGCGCGAAATTAGCGCCACACTTCCTCAATTCGGCACGACCTCATTCCCTCCTAAGTCTACGCTGTTATCCGTAGTTTGGCCTAGGTCAGATCGTCCTCCCACACGCCCAACACCGCCCGCATTCGGACTGTTCGCCCGGACATGCCTGCAGGTGCGGAACGCGCTCAAGGATTTAGGGTTTCGGTGCCGTTCGATTTTGCACTGTCCGCCATGGCTGCACGCTCCGATACCGCTCCAGCGCGGTGGCGAAAGCCTTTTCTGATCTGGCTTGACGGGGCAGACGCAGGTTGGACGATTCCGGTTATTTTGCTTGGCTTCGTCGGGATTTGGATGGTGTATTTGCAGGTTGCCTATCTCAGCGGCGACTTGCACCCCGACGTACTCGAAACCTGGTCATTGGGTCGTACTTTTGCCTGGGGCAGCTCGAAGCATCCGCCACTCATGGGGTGGGTAGCCCGCGCGTGGACATCCGTATTTCCCCTTAGCGACTGGTCCTTCCATCTGATGGCGATGACCAATTCAGCCGCGGCATTATGGGCGGTTGACCTTATTTCTTGCCGATTTGTGCGCGGCGACAAAAGAATAGTGGTGTTACTGCTCCTCATGCTATTGCCGACATATCAATTTCAGGCACAGCGGTTCAACGCCAACGCGGTTCTGTTGGCCGTCTGGCCGCTCGCAACATATTGCTTTTTGCGCTCGTTCGAAACGCGGCGATGGCCGTGGGCGGCAGCTGCAGGCGCGAGCGCCGCGCTTGCGATGCTCGGCAAGTACTACTCCGTCTTCCTGCTAGGCAGCTTCGCCTTCTCCGCACTTTGTCATCCGCAGCGTCGCTTGTATTTTACCTCGTTGGCGCCCTGGGTTTCGATCGCCGTCGGGCTGATAGTCCTTTTGCCTCACTTGCACTGGCTTGCAACGACAGGGGCGATGCCGTTCTCGTACGCCATCGCCGCACATGCAGGTCGGACCTTCGACAGCTCATTGAGTGAAGCACTTTTTTTCATACTCGGTCTTGCTGCAAATATGGCGATTCCGGCTGCGACGTGGGTTATGATCGCAGGCTATCGATTGAGAAGATTCTTGCACGACGCCCGCTCCATGAGCTCGGGCCTACGACTGCTTTTTCTAATTGCAATCGGAACAATCGTCTTTCCTGTTCTCACCGGCATTGTGCTGGGAACCGACGTTACGCCACTCTGGGCCGTGCAAGGCTTGTTTTTGTTTGTCATTCTGGTGGTTGGCGGCGCAAGGTATCCGATCGAGCGCTTCTATTCGGTCAATCTGACAGTCATGGTTATTGGCATCGCCGTGATCGCGACTGTGATCGCAGCACCAATTCATGCAGCCTATCGCAACAACTATCCATTTGAGGAAGGACGTAACTTCTATCGCGCGGCTTCCCTGGAACTAACAAGGTTGTGGCACGAACACTCCAGCGAACCGTTGCCAGCAATCGACGGTGATGAGAATTTGGTCCTGGCCGTGGCATTCTACAGTCCAGATCACCCGGTTCCCACGACTGCGAGCTTTCACAAATGTCTTGGCACGACATGCCAAGCGACACCTGAGAAGGGTTGGGCGGCGATGTGCTTTTACGGAGATGTTGCTTGTAATGAGGCAATGAGTAGAACTGCATCAGTTGTGACCGGAGCCATCCAAACGGAGTTTGTCGCCCAATCAATGCTGCTCGGCTGGCCCGGAGCCACAAGGCGCATCAACGCATTCGTCGTTCTACCGTGTCGGCCGGAGCAGCACTAGCGAATGTCTGCCCCATTATTGCGACAGCCTGCGTCATGCCATGCATCGGTATTAGGGCTATGTAAGTTGTGTGAACGAAGATGCAGCCAAAGTGGCACGCTGGCAACGATCAACAGCGATCACTCACAAGACGCGCTCGCCGTAACTCGTTAGTATCGAACTCATCTTGCGGGCAGAAGTGCGGGAGAAAAGAAAGGCCGACGCCAACGCGATGAGCGCCGCCCCTACGATGTCCATGGGATAGTGCGCTCCAAGAAAGACCCGCGACCAGCCAACCGCAACAGCCAAGCTCATGGGTATTATCCATGCCAATCGCATCGAAGGCGGAGGGACGAACAACAACGACCATCCCAGAGCAAAGAGCAGCGTTGAGTGATCGCTCGGAAACGAGCTATCGGCCGCGTGATGCAGATAGTTGCGGGAGACTCCATCCATGAAAGGACGCGAATGAAAATACAGGCCGGATACCGCGCTAGCGACGCTCAGAGCAAGCAACGCGCTCAAACATGCGCCAACTGCTGAACAGCGATCAGAGTTATCGCCGAGCATCCAAATGGAGACAAGCAGTGCGGGAGCGATAAACACGGCTCCTTGCGCAAGGAGCGAGGCGGCGAGCAATGCCCCGCCGGTCATCTCCGGCGGGGCCGACAGTAGTTCGAATAGTCTGTGGTTTAGAGTTTCGAACATTTCAGACTCGTCCAGTTATCCGCATCGGGGCTTCACTGCCTGAGCATTCTAGGCCAGGATGCCTGCGAGTTTCCTGAAAGTGTCGCAGTGATCGCTCGACTTCACACTGCCCATTGACTGCGCTGACGGACTGGCCCGCGCGGATTATTTCAACGTCAAGCCGGCCTTGGTCATTCCCTCCGCAATCGCCGTGTGGCAGGTTTTGTCGTCGTCCTTCTTCAGCGCTGGGACTGCCTTTGCTTTAGCTTCGTCCAGAGCGGCTTTCGCTTCCGGTTTCAGACTTGGCGTTTTGAAAGCTTGCTCAAGCTGCTTCAGGTCGCTCTCGCAGTCGGCGCGTGCGACGCTGGCGGTCGCCACCCCGAGGACGGAGGAAAGAACAATGATCTTCAAGAGAGGATTCGTCATGACTGCATCTTTCTTGCTTGCGATGGGGCCAGAAAACCAAACGCCAGCGGAGGCGACTGGGGCTGAAGCGGCTCCGGACAACAGCCCCGGTGTCGCGATCAGCCTTCAGGAACGGCCTCCAGCCGGTCGGATTTTGTGATCGTCAGATAAGCGACGAGTGCCAGAATGATGACCAGGAAAAAGAGGCTGGTCGTGACCGTCCCCCAACCTAGTCCGCCAGCGATAACCGGCTTGGCGAGATAGTCACCCGTCGAAGCGCCAAGCGGCCGCGTCAGAATGTAGGCGATCCAGAACGAGAAGATCGCATCGATCTTGAATACGTAATACAGAAGCGCAATGACGCCAATCATTGAGCCAAAGACGATTGCAGCAAGCCCATATCCGAGTTCCAGTTTTTCCGCCATCAAATCGCCGGCTGATGTGCCCAATGCGAACGTGAACAGGATCGCCGCCCAGTAAAACATCTCACGCCGCGTGGTGAAGATCGTGTGGATAGAAAGGGTCCCTTCGATTCTATACCAAAGCGCGAAGATGGCCGCGAGAAACACTCCGAACACGACGGAGGTCGTCACGAGGCTGATCCCCATCCCGTCGACCAAATTGTCTGATATGAGCGTTCCGACGATGCTGATCAGAACGACGGTTACCCAATATAGCGGGGCAACATAGCTTCTTGCCCTGATCTGAAAGATCAGTGCCGCGACGAAGACAGCCGTCATCACATAGGACGTGATGGTCAGGCCTAACCCTAGTCTGGTCGCCAGCAAGTCCGCGGCCGTCTCTCCAACTGTGGTCGCCATGACCTTGATGATCCAAAAATAGATCGTGACTTCCGGAACCTTGTTCAGCAGACCAGAGAAATTGCGATGGGCGGTTTGGGTCATTGGACTCTCCGACGGCGCGGCCGAGACATCTGGAGGACTTGGAGTCGGCATGCATGCCGAATTCGGCGTATTGTGAAAGGTTTATCGCGCGAAAATTAGCCGCGGATTAGGACCGCTGTAGCAACTGCGGTGCTTGGTGACGGGGCTCACCATGACGGGCTTCGTTGCACTCGCGCGAGGTGGGGCGCTCGGACGGATCGCGGCCGAGCTTGGACTGCAATTCCACGAGGTCGGTGAAAACATCGGCCTGGCGGCGCAATTCATCGGCGATCATCGGCGGCTGGCTGGCGATGGTCGAGACCACGGTGACGCGCACGCCGCGGCGCTGAACGGCCTCCACCAGCGAGCGGAAATCGCCGTTGCCGGAGAACAACACCATCTGGTCGATTCGCTCGCCGAGTTCCATGGCGTCGACGGCGAGCTCGATATCCATGTTGCCCTTGACCTTGCGGCGACCCGAGGCATCGATGAATTCCTTGGTCGGCTTGGTGACCACCGTATAGCCGTTGTAGTCGAGCCAGTCGATCAGCGGGCGGATCGAGGAATATTCCTGATCCTCGATGATGGCCGTGTAATAGAACGCCCGCAGCAGCGTCCCGCGGCCCTGGAATTCCTTGAGCAGGCGCTTGTAGTCGATATCAAAGCCGAGCGTCTTCGCCGTGGCGTAGAGGTTGGCGCCATCGATGAAGAGCGCGATCTTGCTGGAAACGGGTGTCGACATCAAAGCAAAGCCTTCTCGCGTAGCAGTTGGTATAGCGTTTTTGGGCAGCGGCAACGGGGTTGCGTGCCTTCACGCCATGCATCCTAATCCGCTGCAGCTTGTCGCCAACGTACGGTTGAAGTGGACGAGGCGAGCCTGCGAGTTCCACCCCAGCACTTTGGATCTCGATCTTTTCACTCGTCATCAAAACTTGTTATCTTGGTTTCGCAACCCCGCTGTTTGGGGTGAGCACGCAGTCGCTCAAACCGCCGAGCGCGCAAAAAAGCTTGAGCAATGACCGACCAAACGCCGCCTGCCGATAGAAGCGCGCTGCGCGGCCGCACCGAAACCTGGACGCGCGACGCCAGCTAGTCTTCAGATTCGCTATCATCGTCGTCATCCGCGGCGGCGACGATTTTCACGACCTGACCCGTCTGAGTATCGACCAGTACTTTCTTTCGCGCCTTGTCCTTCAGGATAGTCACCTCGAAGTGAACGATGCCATTTTGGTCTTCGATGCCTGTGCCGGCGGCTCTTCCACCAGTCGCCTGCTCTGCAGCCGTGACCGCCTGGCCCAATGAGACTTTCGCCGCCGACAAAATTCGCGATTCATCCGTCGGCTCATCCCGGCGCTCCCTGGCGTTTGCATTTGCACCGGTAAAAAGTGTTACTCCCAAGAGAGCGCCAAAGGCCATGATGCCGAGGCTTTTCGATGTCATGACGTGGCTCCTTTGTGAGGGTCTGCCGCCGTGGGACGGCCAAAGCCGGCCCCCGCAGTCATCGGCGCGGACCAATCCCACACGAGTGGGCGCTTGCTCGGGGCTTGCAGGCAGGCGCCATGGAATTGGTCCGCAAGTTGAGCAGTATCAGCACAGACTTAGGAGTGAATGAGGTCGGCTGAACTTCGAGCCCGTTGCGCGCTTTGCAAACCCAGCAACTCTCCATGATCGATCCGAAAGCTGCGGCCCCCTCATCGACGATCGACCGCGCGGAACCTATCTTCGCGCTCTCCACGGCCACGATAGGGTCGGACCATCGAAGTGGCCAGAGACTACAGCGCCCGCTTCATGGAAGCGGTCCGGGAAATGCACGTTCGGCCCTCTCCTGCAAACGGCTTTCCTGATGTCGAATCACCACGCCCAGAGCGAGCAATACCAGTGCAGCGCCTGCGATAGCGATCGGACCGAGCGTGCTGTGCACGTCGAACACGGCCTTACCAAGGTGATAGCCGCCAAACGCTAATATCGCGGCCCAAAGCACGCCACCCGCGGCATTGGCAGCCAAGAATAGCGGCCAATTCATACGGTTTACTCCGGCGAGGAACGCGGCCAATATCCGCAGCAGGGCGACAAATCGTCCCAGGAACACCACCCATGGACCGAATTGCGCGAAGAGATACTGGCCAAGTTTGACGCGTCGGTCAGATAGACCGAGACGATAGCCAAATCGCCGAAGCAGCGGATAGCCGAACCGGTTGCCGATCCAGTATCCGCAGTTATCGCCAATGATGGCGCCGACGGCGCCCACAGCACCGACCACCCAAATGTTCAAGCCTGGGTTCTTGGATGCATATGCCGCTGCAAGGATCAGCATCGTTTCTCCTGGCAGCGGAAGTCCCATGCTCTCGAGCCCGATGACTATTCCAATTGCGAGATACCCATAGTTGGCGATCAGCTGATCCAGTGCTTCAGTTGTAATCCACGTCATCTACTCGCCTTCTTGTTCGACCGCTGCCAGCATTGCGCAAAATTGTGTCCTTGCCTCACCAAGCGATCGCGTCTCGTTATTGTGTCGGGAGTACAACATAGTCGAAAGGACGCTGCTCAGGGGCACCCGTGACAGCTCCAAAAATTAAGGGAAGCGGCGGGCATTACGAGCTGCCTCACGCATGGTTTGGCGCTGTGAGTTAAGCTGAATCGCGCTTCGCGACATACCCGCCTGTGCTAAACGTTCAGGCAGCTCGATCGCGCAGAGGCGAAACGCACAGTCCCGATCATCGCCAACCTGAATGATAGCAGCGTAGACTTAGGAGCAAATGAGGTCAGCGTGATCCGCCTCCATTGTCGAGACGCGTACTCGCACGCCGCTGCTATCAGCACGGTTTTCAAGCGCGATCCGCAGATCGTGGCGTTTTGCCACGGCGCCGGCTATCGCCAAGCCGAGGCCGCTGCCCTCAATATTCGGAGGCGCCGCGCGGAAAAAACGATCGAACAATCTCGGAAAGTGCTCGGCGGCAATACCGCAGCCGGTGTCCGCGATCTCGACCACCGTCGATCGATCGACCCGCAGCACAGAAACATCGACAACGCCGCCCGCTGGAGTGTAACGGATCGCATTGTCGATCAAGTTGCCGAACAGCATCCTCAGCTGACTCGACGAGCCCGAAATTGACGCAGAATCGCGCCTCGACATGCCCAAATCGACACCCTTCGAAGATGCAAGATAGACAAAGTTGGCGACACACTGAGTGACCAGTTCGGTGAGATCGATCGCCTCGGTCGCCGCGTCATCTGTCGGCTCCTCGAGACGAGCCATCCGAAGTAACTGATCGAGCAGCATCGAGGCGCGCCGGATTCCAGCACGAATTTCCAGCATTGGCTCGGCTTGCTCAGCCTTCGCTGTAGCTTGCAAATTGTCAATCTGGACCTGAAGAGCAGCCAGCGGCGTTCGCAATTCATGCGCCGCGTCCGAGACGAAACGTTGCTGTTGCACGACTGCCTCTTGCAGACGGACTGCCAAGCTATTCATCGCCTCAACAAGCGGTAACACCTCCATTGGCACACCTGACACTGAGATTGGATCCCGGCAATCAGTCGCACGCGCAGCGATATTTTGTGCAAGTCCGCTCAGCCCTCCCAATACTCGATTGAGCGCCCAGCCTATAACCAACCAGGCCAACGGAATGGCCCCTAGAACTGGAACCCCGGCTTGGATCGCCGCAGACTCAGCCATTTCGTCGCGCACACTCATGCGCTGAGCAGCCTGCACCGTGCGACGCCCATCGCTTGCCAAGTAGACCCGCCACTCCTCTCCATCAGCGACGATCGATGAGAAACCCAAGTTCACCTGACGTGGCAGTTCGATGCCATTCGCCGGCTTGCGCACAGATTCACCTGCCGCGTTCCAGATATTGATGACAAATTCGTCTTCCGGATCGAGTTTGGCGGTTGGTACGGCGATCTCCGCGAGACCTTCGCCAGCGTTGAGCGCGACCTGGCGCAATTGTCCGTCCAGAAAATCCGCAGCTTCGCGGCGCGCCATTTCGTAGGCAATGGCAAAGGCAAGAGCGCCAACGACCGCAAGCAGAGCGGTCATCCAGAGAAGCGCAGACCGCCGCAGTGACGTCATGGTCTGTCCTTGAGCACCATCCAGCCTGCACCTCGCACGTTTCGAACGACCTCTTTGTCAAACCTCTTGCGGATTGAATGGATCAATACGTCGACGGCATTGCTTTCGACCTCTTCGCCCCATCCGTAAAGGCGCTCCTCAAGCTGTCCTCGTGATAAAATGGCCCCCGGCCTTTGCAGAAGTGCTTGCATTAGCGCGAATTCACGTGCCGGGAGCGTTGCTGCGACGCGTCGATACGTCATAATGTGGCTCGCCAGATCGAGCGAGATTTCGCCGACATCAATGAGCGCCTGCGCAATGCCCGCTTGACGGCGCTGGACTGCACGCATGCGAGCGATCAACTCACGTGTTTCGAACGGCTTCACAAGATAGTCGTCCGCTCCGATATCCAGGCCGGCGATGCGATCATCAACGCCATCTCGCGCGGTAATGACGAGCAAAGGAATCCGATTTCCCGCTTTTCGAGCGGCTTTCAATAGGTCAAGGCCGTCCACGTCGGGAAGTCCGAGATCAAGCAGAACCAGTGCGTGGCCGCCGGTCGCAACGGCTTCTGCTCCCTCCGTTCCATCCCGGACCCAATCGACCGCCATCCCCTCGCGGCCCAGAGCTTCAACAAGGCCACGCCCGATCATGGGGTCGTCTTCAATCAGAAGAACTCGCATATCGGAACTTCCGCTCGTGAGGAGAACCCGCCGCGAAATCGTGGGCGCAAGCAGGACATTGACCAGATTATCGCCATTCCTACCGATACGATACCCAAATATTTTCCAATCATTACACTACACTATTACAGCGCTCCTGCGTTTCCGTGCACCGTTACGTCCGGGCCGATTGGAAGCCATTTGGTCTCCATCGGAAAGGCTGTGGTTTTGCACGCCGGCGCTTTTTCACTGAGGCAAAATCTCTCAATGCTTTTCGAGACGGGCGTCCAACATGATTGCATGACCTGCAACTTCGAAACGGCTGTCAGCTCACGATGGCTGGCGTAACATGGCCAAGGTGAGTGGAATGAGCTTGGTCGGCACCCCACGGAGTAGTCTACGACTACGTGACCCATCATCTTCAGCGAGCATTGAAACCCAAACACTCACACGATATCCTGCTCATGAAGAACTGATTGTCCGAAATGCCTACCATCGCGGCAACCTTGATGTTGCCGGTGGGATGGTGAGCAGCCCGCGTCCAGCCGTCCGAAATTCCAATTGGCCGACGCTCCTCCGCGGTCCACAGCTAATAGATTGCGTTCAATGAAAAACGTGACACCCAAATGTCCGGGTTTTCTTTCGTTGAGCGTGGCGCGCCAATGGTCGATCTCGGACTCGTCGTCGCGCGGTTGTTGCATTACGCCGCAGTGACCCTCCTCGCCGGTGTGGCGGTATTTCCCCTGTACGCCTACGCCGTGGCCGAACCCAAGGAACTGTCCCACCGACGTCACGCGGTGCTTCTCGCCGCCGCCATCGGTACGGTACTCAGCGGCCTGCTTTGGTTCGTTTTCGCAGTCGCAAACATGAGCGGCACCTTAGCCGATGTTGCCGACAAAGAGGTTCTGTGGACGGTGTTGAGCGAAACGACTTTTGGCGGCGTGTGGATGGCCCGAATGTTACTTGCTGTGGTGATTGCCAGCGTGATGGCCAACCGTCCGCTCGGGGCGGGAACCGCGGGCCGGGACGTGGCCGCGGCATGTCTGGCGGCGGCGCTAATGGCGTCGTTGGCCGGAACGGGTCATGCCCAGATCGAGGAAGGCTGGTTGAGCGTCGCACACGTTGCGTTGGATGCCATGCACCTTCTTGCCGCCGGCGGATGGCTCGGAGGGCTGTTCCCGCTCGGCTTTATACTTCTCGACTATTCGACACGCGCGGATGCGCCGATTGTTGACGTAGATCGGATCCTGCTGCGGTTTTCAAGCATGGGATACGTCGCCGTGGTCACGCTCATCGTCTCGGGTCTCGTCAACAGCTGGTTCATGGTCGGCTCGGTGTCCAGTTTGCTGAACACTTCTTACGGGCAGATTCTTCTCGCGAAGCTGGCGCTTTTTGCAGCAATGCTCGCGCTCGCTGTCGCAAACAGGTTCTGGCTCGTTCCCCGGATGATCGAGGCTCGAAATTCCGCACAGCCCTCTTTCTGGCTCGGCAGATTGCGCTACCACGTGCTCGGCGAGCAGTTCTTGGGTCTGATGATTCTTCTGGCCGTGCCCGTTTTGGGCACGATGCGGCCGGCAGTGGGCCAATGATGCGATGCAATGCACCGGACGCGCCCCCGGCCGCTGACGCCGATCTTCCTTCCGGCGCAACGGTCGTGATTTGCAATCAGCGCGCTACCTCGAACGAGTACTCGCCTTTCACACGATGGGTATCTTCGGAAACGGCATGCCACGACACCTTATAGCGTCCCGCCGTCAGCGGTGCCGCCAGCGGAACGATGAGTAGCTTCCGATTCCTGGGATCATTCAACGGCGTGCCGGTCGCGATAGTATTTCCGGCTTCCTCCTTGAGTTCTAGGCCGGAAAGCTTCGCTATCACGCCCTCGCTGAAGTTCAGCTTGATCTCCCTGGGGGCGACCTTGCTGGAGACATCGGCTACGGGGCTGACTGACGTCAACTTCGGATGAGCGCCGGCCGAAGTAGCAAGCGCGCCCATCGTCAGGACCGCGAGAACAGCCATCGCTATCATATTTCGCGACATTTCATCTCCTTCCCTTGTCCCTGGGATCGCAACGTTGTTCGCGCTCTGCCGAGGCCTACCAACCCCGATAGCCATAGCTGTAACCGTAGTAGTGAGGCCGCGAATAATATTGGTATCTCGGGTACCCATGGGCGTCGTCATGAAAATCCCGAAGGGCACGATGATCAGATCGGTGCTCGCCGCGACTGTAAAAGCCTTCCTCATGCGCACGATGGTGCGAGTCGGACAGTCGGTCGTGGAAGCGATCGTGAGAGTTATAGCCGTAGTTTTCGTCATCATGAGCCAGAGCCGGCATAACGGGCAGGCTGAATATCACGGCGGCCGCCAAAAGTGCTTTTCCTAGGATCATGTTTTCCTCCGTCGCTGTGTAAGTCCACCAACCTTGGTGCGGCTTACCAAGTTTCCTCGTCGGAGATCATAAGCAGTTAATGTGAACGGCAGCCGAACGGTCGGTTACTGAACACTTATTTCCAGCCTGCTGGAGCGGCGCTTTTGTAAGGTCGCCACATTTCAACCACGATGACGAATTGGCGCTCAAGCTATCGAAGCTCTGGACCCGGGCTTCAAAACTTGTTGCGAGGATGCGACACACGCTCAAACGTTTGCTGCTAACGCGCAGAACCACTGATCTCTAATCACTACACTCGCGTCCGTGAAGCCCGCCGCGGTGAGTAGTTCCGTCAGTCCGTTGTTGGGCTGGCCCGAATAAATCGTAAAGCCGAGCGCGAGCTTGGCAGACGGTTTCATGACCCGCCGTATTTCTCGCAATCCACGCGCCACATCCGGCCACACTTGCATGGAATTAATCGCCAGCACCTTGTCAAAGCTATTGTTATCGAATGGCAGGCGGTCCACGGACGCGCGTCGCAGGTCGACGGAGCCATCCTTAATAACGGCAGCATTCCGGGCGCGAGCTTGCTCCACCATTTCCCGCGACGGGTCAATGCCCGCAACATGTCCCTCCGATACGAGCCTCGACAAACGTTGGACAATCACTCCGGGGCCGAAGCCGACTTCAAGCACGGTATCATTCGGTTCAACTTCAAGAAGTTCAGTGACCCATGCGCCGCAGCCCTCGTTCGTGCGCGCCATTATCATCCCACCCGCTCGTCCCAAGAGTCCCTTGGGCCGACCAAACATGCGCATGAAGGTGTTTCGAACGGCGCTCATCAGATGCCAAAATTATGTTCCGCCCTAATCTGACAGCGTTGCGCTAAAGGTTCCAGCGAAGCAGGTTCGGACCCTTCACTCGCTTATCGGTCTTTGAGTGCTGGGCTTGAATATCGCGGGGTTGCGAACCGCGATATTCATTCTCGTCACGATATGGTAGAGATTGTTTCAATGGAATGCTCGGTGCCCCGGGTTGACGAAGGACCACTGCGGAGAACCGCGCGATCAGTTGCAGACGTGGACTCTACGGTACACCCAGCCATATCCATCCCAATAGCGCTCTCGAACAACCCGGCAGACCGGCTCTTCGACATAGACCGGCTCCGGCGCATAGTACACCGGCGGCGGAGCAGGCCGCGACGCCAGTGCGCCGCCGAGCAAAGCTCCCCCAATGAGTCCGCCTACGACACCCGCGGCGATTTGTCCGTTTTCAGCTCTTGCAGACACCGGCAACAGAAGCGGACCCGCGGCCAATGCAACAGCCGCGATCGTTGATACGATTTTGCCCATATCGCTTTCTCCAAATTTCGCCCGCAAATCGCTGGCAAACCCCGATCATCATACATCTCGCGGTTAATGCCTTCTTAAGCCTGCACTAAGGCTGAAAATTGTTTTTCGCAGGAACCACAGAGGCCAAGTAATTTCGAGCCAGATCGATCTCGAACAGGGCGTCGATCCGGCGGACTGTTTCCAGCGCCAGCGGCGAGATCACGGCCGGCTTCTTGCCCTGGGCTCTGCGACGCGCGTTCTCGGCCAGATCCGCCATCACGAAGAACGGCCGTCAGGCGTGGACCAACAGGCCGCTTCCAGGATCGGTCCAGGCGCGCGGCCGAGTTCGTGGAGCTTGCCATAGCCGCCGTAGGCGTCAGTCTGGAGGGATCATCGGCTCGGAACCGAACGCGCGCCGCCATGTCATCAGCAACGAACGTGATATGCCATGGCGCCTTGCTGTCGACGATATTGCGCGTGGCGCTTGAAAGCTCTCGGTCACATCCGCAATTTCTCGTCAACCGACCAGCGCCGCCGGCGACCAGTCTCGACCACCTCAAGCCGTTCAAGCTGAGTACTGCGCTTATGGCTGTCCATAAGGACTATTGCGCACCAATAGGACTAATCCAACAAGGCGGCCCTCCCGGAGGGGAGACTTTGCTCTTGGCCAAAAGTAACTTGCTCGTAGAGCCGAGACGAGCTGCCATACGACCGGATAGACGTCGACGAAGGGCTCAGCATGCAGCAGATGTCGACGTTGATTTCGCGCGTGGCGTATCGTATCCGCCCATCTAACGCTTGAAGGCAGGCGACTCGTACGCGGCGCGCAATGATAAATATGCGGCGCGGGATGCGCCTTGAGCCGCTCGGTCACAAAGTTCATAAAGCGCTCGAAGGCCGCTCGCTCCTTTTTGCGCGTTGATGCCTAGTCACCGAAGTAGCAGAGGGCATCATCGTCTCCGCGTCAAGGTATCCGAGCAGAAACTCAAGCCGCCCTCGCCAACGAGGGGATCTCCCTCGAAATCGAAGATATCGCCTGCCGAATACTCCGATAGTCGCGAAAATGCAAACCCCGCATTTCGGGTAGGCAGAGCTTCGTAGATGACCGCGGTTTGTGCCCGACGATCGACTTGGCCTCGTATCTTTTTCGTAGCGTTGTAGCTCGCCGCGGTCCGGCCGCTGCGGCCGATTACAAGTGTACGGCGACCAGCCCGGCCGTCGTGAGAAACGCGCCTTTGGCTCGCCGGCTTGTGATCGCAACCAATGCTTCCGAAGAAGAGGCCTCACAAAAATAAGAGCGTATTCGGACTCTAAGTGACGGATAAAACAATCTTCGGGGAAAATTTATCGGCTAGCCTGTTTACCACAATTGCTGCATTTGGGCGTCTGCTCTCAGAAACCTCGCGGTGTTCAGGTCTCACTGAACAATTTCTTGCGATTTGCTCGGCATCCATATACCGCGTTTTCCAGAGCGAACACAGGACGCCGATCGCCAGCAGACCGATAAAATACAACCAAAAATTGTCGCAATCTCCTGTACAAGAACTTGAGGCTGATTTCTAAAATGGGTACACGGTCATGGACAATGTGCATTTTGCGCTCAATTCTGCGCTTACCCGCGCCCGGAACGTACCGCCAAATCAGCTTCAGCATGCGATAGCAGCCGCAGACTACGGCAGCTTCCGACGGGCAGCCGAAGTCCTGTCAATCAAGCAATCGACACTTAGCCGTTCAATTCAACTGCTTGAACATCGGTTTGGAGCGGCCATTTTTGAGCGGTCAAGAGGTGGCGTGCGAGCAACGTCGATCGGGCGGCAGTTTTTGCGGATAGCACGCTCAATACTTGACCAGCTAGATGCGCTTGCAACCATTACACATGCTGCCGGCCAAGGCGAAGCGGGCCGGCTCACTCTCGGGTTCTGTACATCGCTTACAGCCGGCAATCTTAGAGCTTCGCTGCTGGATTTTCGTCGACAATTTCCTGAGGTTGAACTCTCAGCGGTCGAACGACGACGCACGCATTTGGCAACCACGTTTCGCAATGGTTTGATCGATGTTCTTATCTTGACGGGAAGTATGCCGGCGCCAAACAGCAATACAAGACCTCTTTGGAATGAACGTGTCTTGGTTGTTTTGCCCGCTGACCATGCTCTAGCAACACGAGAGATCGTTTATTGGACTGACTTGCGTGGCCAGACTGTCATTTTGAGCGAATATGACCCCGGACGCGAGATAGAAGATTTGCTCGTCTCGAAGCTTGTTTCACCCGAAGATCGACCGAAGATCGAACGTCATGATATCAGTCGCGGTGTTGTAAAAAGCTTCGTTACAATGAATTTTGGTATCAGCCTTGTGCTCGAGTCAGACATTGGCGCGAATTTCTCCGGTTTGGTATTCCGGGAATTGCGAGATGGCACCGGGCCAAGCGTCCTGGCCTACTCGGCGTATTGGCAGTCGGACAATGAAAACCCGGCTCTTAAGGCTTTTCTGAAGATTCTGTCTGAGCGTTACGCGTCGCCTCGCTTGGAAACCTGACGCGTGCGGCGCGCCTTGGTAAAACTTCGATCTGTAGCCATGAACCGTGTCAACATCGGTGCAATCAGTCTGGTTGGATCCTTGATCTCTTGGCCGCTTTCTCGTTCGAGAATCTCGGCATAAGCAACGAGATCGCGATGTACGCTCGCGGGCAGCTCGAGACTAACCTTTACAGGTTTGTCATCCAGAAAAGTTTGAAGCTTGAGCCTTGCCACTCTCCTCATCCTCTATAAGGTTCCAGAATTATGTCGCGGTTGACAATCACTCTTACCGGGAATCCCGGACGGATCGTCAACGTGGGCTGGATATTGAGGTTGCGCCGAACAAGCTGTTGTCCGGTTTGGTTGAGCGAATCCCCTGCTCCCCGACGTAGCGCCTGAACAATGGCGCCGTTGGTGTTGTTGACGTCGGCCCCCGAGTTCACTTCGGTGCCAACGGCAAGCAGTGTCGCTAGCGCAGCCGCCCCGAGCAACTCTTTCCAGTGGTGGTCGACCTCATCCTCGAGGCCCGCATAGCCAGCCACATCTGCGCCGGGCTGCCGCTCCAGCACGATCGAGCGCCCATTCGGCATGATCAGGCGGGTCCAGACCAGGAGCACGCGCGACTGCCCGAAAGCGATCTGACTGTCGTAAGTGCCGATTAACCGTGCGCCCTGCGGCACAAGTTTTACTCTGCCTGTAGGAGAATCGAACACCGATTCGGTCACTTGCGCGACGATCTGGCCGGGAAGATCGGAGCGAATGCCTGAGATGAGAGCTGCCGGAATGATCGTTCCGGCCTGCACGACAAATGGTGACGCTGGGCGGGCAACCCTGTCAGGAGCTGTCGTCCGCCGGTCGACGGGTGCGTTGACGAACAGTAGTTTGCGATCCTGCCCGTTCTGAACGAGGAATTCGTCAGAAGACGACGCGGCGTTAGCGGTCGTGTCCTGGGATGGGGTTCGCGGCGGCGTGACAGGCGCTGTGGTCGGTACAAACACTTTGCTGGTCCGAGCCGCCTCGGTCTCCTGGTTGGCACGCTGTTGTTCGGCATCGAGACCTGTCGGACCTGATGGGGCTTCCGCTGTAAGCATTGGCCGCCCCAAGTCTCCTGGCAATGGCGGCCCGAGCCGCGGAACATCGCGGGGTATCCCGGCATAGTCCTGCGGCAATGCCCTCAGGCCATCCGCAACGTTGTGGTGATCCGTGCTGTAGAGTTCGCCGGGAGCTGGATTGTGCGGACGGTTGTTTTTAAGCGCCCAGAGCACAGCGGCAGAGATGAGCAGCAAAGCTAGCCCAGTCCCGCCGGCAAGTGCTTTTCGGGAAAGCCGTGTGATTTTTGGACGCTCCGCACCCAGACGCAAGGCCTGCGTGCTATTATCAGATGATGGTCCTGGTCCAGATACAGGGCCAATACTCTCGCCTCGGCTATGGTCCGTCACGAACGGCTCCCGTCGCTTCTGATGATTCGGACTTTTTGCTGCTTTTCTCCACCAAGTCGCAGCTCGGCGGCGGCGAACAGGCGGTCGGCAATCAGGACATTTTTGTAGACACGATAATTGACGAGTTCCGGCTTGCCGTCCTGGCCGATGACGAAAAGCGGCGGCATCTCGCCCTGTACGATGCCCGGCGAGAATTCGATATAGACTTTGCGGCCGTCATCGTACGCGTTCAGCGGTCGCCACGGCGGGTTGTCGCCCTCGATCCCGTAGCGATATCGACGCTGATCAACTTCCGGAATGAAGGGCGTCAACGGCAAGGGTTTTGAATGTCCGCTCCGATTTTCTGGATAGAACCAGGCGACCGATGGCATGTACGGCTTTTCGCGGGAGCGGAGTTCAATCAGGTAGGTGCGCCGATCGGTGTTGACGACAAGGTTCGTCTCGATTGCGGGACGCGTCGGTTTGACCATGATGTGGACGCGCCTGGTCTCGCCATTGCCGCTCTCGGTGTCCCCGACGATCCAGCGCACGGTATCGCCGGCAGCAAGAGGCCCCGAACCGGTTAGCTGCTCGCCCGGTTCGAGCGCTATATCCGTGATTTGCCCTGGCGAGGCGTAGATTTGATAGAGCGCGCCGGGGCTATAGGGAAAGATCTGGGCAGCGTTGAAATACCCTGCGCGCCGGGGCTGGACCCGCGCTACATCGTTGGCAATTTCGATCCGATCCGCAGGGTTCTTTGCCTCTGCTTCACTCTTGTTGCCGCCGCGTGCCGGAGTCCAGGCTGGAGGGACATGCAACGGCCGCGGATGATCGTCTGCCGGCGCCGGTAGGTCGGGGGGCGGTGGTACGTCGCCATCGTAACTGATCTGCGGCGGCTTGAACGTCGTGCAGCCGGAGAGAGCGAGGACGAGAAGCAACGCAAGACATGCGGGAGCTTGATTGCGAGCTGATATCGATCGAGCCAATCTCATTAGCCGAGCTCCTTCGACCAATTGATAGCGTTGACGTAAACGCCTAACGGGTTCTTGCGCAGGCGGTCGGCGTCGCGTGGGGTTTCGATGACGACGGAAAGGATCGCGGTCCAGCGCTCGGTCGCGGCGAGCTGGCCGCTGTCGTAGCGGCGTTCAGTCCATGCGACCCGAAAGCTTTGCGGTGAGGCGCGGATGACACTGGAGATCTCGACTGCGACCTGGGTATTTCCCAGCTTGGTGAAGGGATCGTTGGTCCTCGCGTAGTCGTTCAGCGCCGCAGCTCCGCGATCTGTCGTGAAGTCGTAGGCCCGAAGCCAGTTTTGCCTGAGTATGATGGCGTCGGCCGGCAGGCCTCGCACATCTTCGATGAAACGCGCGAGGTGAAACGCGATTTGCGGATCGCTCGGCTGATAGAAGGGACTTGCTGGTGCTGCTGCCTTGGTCTGACCGAGACGGTCAACCTCTACCACCCACGGCGTGACGGTGCCTTGCAGGGATTGCCAGACGAGCGCTGCCGCAAGCCCTGCGGAGAGGAACAGGCAGCCGAACGCCATCAATCGCCAGTTCTTGGCCTGGACCCGCGCCGAGCCGATCCGCTCATCCCAGACCTGGGCTGCTCTCTGATAGGGGGTGACTGGCACCGGTTTTCGACCGTAATGCACGGAGGTTCGCCTAAACATCAGCGCCCTCCCTCGGACAGATCGACCGAGGACCCGCCACCTGCACTATCGCCGCTTCGGACGGCGTGGGTTGCAGCAGACACGCCCTGGTTCACGGTCTGCGCGCGCTTCATGCGGCGCGCCCAGGCCGGAGGCGCGTCCGCCGCTGGCGAACTCCCTGTCAATCCGGCGGCCATCCTGCGGAGCGGACTTGTTATCGCCGAACCGCCTGCACTGGCGACACCACTTAAGCCGCCGGCCCGATAAGCACTTGCCGTTCCCGTGGCCACCGTGGCTGCGCTGCGGGCGCCGCCCAGAAGCGCGCCACCTGCCAGTCCCGCACCGCCGGCGGCAAGACCCGCGCCTGCCACGATGGCGCCTCCCGCTGCGAGGCCCGTCCCAACGGCCGCGCCGGCACCGAGTTGTGGTCCGCCGGACACGATGCCATTGGCGATGCCGGGCCCAAAAATGCCGAGGCCAAGAAGAGAAAGTGCGCCCAGCACCAGCGCCATGGCGTTGTCGATGGTCGGCTGATTGCCGCCAAAGCCTGCGGTAAACTGCGCAAACAGCGTCGACCCGACGCCGACGATGACGGCCAGCACCAGAACCTTCACGCCCGACGAAATCACGTTGCCGAGCACGCGCTCGGCGGCAAACGCGGTTTTGCCAAACAGGCCGAACGGGATCAGCACGAAGCCCGCAAGCGTCGTCAACTTGAACTCGATGAGGGTGATGAAGAGCTGGATGGCCAGAATGAAGAAGGCCAGCAGCACGGCAATCCAGGCAAACAGCAGAACCGCAATCTGGATGAAATTCTCGAAGAAGCTGACATACCCCATCAGGCCGGAGATCGACGCCAGAATAGGCTTGCCGGCATCAAGGCCCACTTGCGCGATCTTTCCGGGCCTCAGGAAATCGGCCGCGGAAAGCCCGGTGCCGGAGGCTTTCAGACCCAAGCCCGCGAAGCTTTCGAAGATGACGCGGGCGAGGCTGTTCCAATTGCCGATCAAAAAGGCGAAGACACCAACAAAAAGGGTTTTCTTGACGAGCCGGGCCAGGATGTCCTCGTCCGCGCCCCATGCCCAGAACAGGCCGGCCAGCGTGATGTCGATGGCGGCCAACGTGGTGGCGAGATATCCGACTTCGCTGCCGAGCAGTCCGAATCCGGAATCGATGTAGCGGGTAAAGGTCTCCAGGAACTGATCGATAATGCCAGTGCCGCGCATGTATCACTCCTGTTCGGATTGCGGAATGGAGGGAGAAGCGGGCGACAGGCGGCTCCTGTCCTTAGGCAAGACAAAGATTGAGGATCCTTTTTCAGAGGTCTTCTTGTCGGACGATGCACGTGGCGGATTCTGCCCCAAGAACTGACGGCGTTGTTCGGTCCAAGCTTTTCGGCACTCGGACAGAGCGTCCTTTTGCTCTGATGTCACCGAGCGGCACTCCCCGAGCTTTGCTGCGAGAGGGTCCACCGCTTGATCGAGAGACGACCTCGCGGACATGTTTTGGTTTTCGTCATCACGCAGCCGAATTGCGCAGGCGGCGACGATCAGGACGATGAGAACCATGGCGGCCATCGTCGGCAGCCGATCAAGCATTGTCTTTTTCATCAGTGAAACATCTGTACTGTTGTGGGTTGATAAACTTGGCTTGGAGCCAGGAAGCGACGCAGTTGCTCCCTGCCCTGGTCCTGCGCGGCGGCATGCTGAGCAGACTGCAAGTTTTGCGCGCGCCCGTGAGCGGCAACGACCGCGGTGAGATCGGCTAGCTGCTGGGCCTGCAAGGCCAGGAGCTGATTGCCGGCCTGGCTCGCCTGCAGAGCGCCGGCCGCGCCTTGGCTCGCGGTGACGAGCGCAGATAGTTGGATACGGTTCGTATTGAGATTGCCGACAACGGTTGCCTGCGTCCGCATGGCGTCTTGAAAACTGGCAAGCGCGTTCTGCCAACGGGCTTGCGCGTTTGCGATCAACGCCTGGTCCGAAGCACCGGATGTTGCCGGCGCGTAGGTGGTCGAGAAAGCACTGTCTATCTGTCCCATGTCATAGGCGATGCGCTGGGCCTGGCTAAGAAGCTGCTGGGTCCGCTGGATTGACTGTTCCAGTTGCAACAGCGACGAAAACGGCAAACTTGCCAGGTTCTTGGCCTGATTGATCAGCATCTGCGCCTGATTCTGCAGGGACACGACCTGATTGTTGATCTGCTGCAGGGACCGCGCAGCCGTCAGCACGTTCTGCGCATAGTTATTGGGATCGAAGACGACCAACTGCGCTGATACCGGTTTCAAGCTGACGGCAACCGCGATCGCAATGATGCTGGCTGTAGCGATACGATGAAGGCGGTTCATTTGGATGCCTCCAATTCGGGAAGATGTGGGATCAGGTTGGTCGCCCAGGAGATGTCGCGTGCGCTGAGCCAGCCGCGCACAAAATCGTCACGGCCATGCTCGGCAATGACCTCCGCGATGAGGATCTGGTCGGCTTTGGAGGAAGCGGCCGTGAAGGCGAGCGCAACTTCGCCGAGACCAAGCTCGAACAGGCGGTTTCCCCGGCGGGACTGGCAGTAGTAATCGCGCTTCGGCGTCGCCCGAGCCAGGATCTCGATCTGGCGGTCATTCAGCCCAAAACGCCGGTAGATTTCCATGATCTGCGGTTCGATGGCGCGGTCGTTCGGAAGCAGGATCCGCGTTGGACAGCTCTCGATGATAACAGGCGCAATCGCTGAGCCGTCGATATCGGACAACGATTGGGTCGCGAACACGACCGATGCATTTTTCTTTCGAAGCGTCTTCAACCACTCCCGCAATTGTCCGGCAAAATCGGCATCATCAAGCGCGAGCCAGCCCTCATCGATGATGAGAAGGGTTGGCCGGCCATCAAAACGATCTTCAATCCGGTGAAAGAGATAGGAAAGTACAGCCGGCGCAATCGCCGTGCTCATCAACCCATCGGTTTCAAAGGCCTGCACGGAAGCTTCGCCAAGGGCTTCGTACTCCGCATCGAGGATGCGACCATAGGGTCCGCCAAGACAGTAGGGCTCGAGAGCGCGTTTCAACACGTTTGACTGAAGGAGAACGGAAAGCCCTGTCAGCGTCCTTTCCTGAACCGGCGCCGAAGCCAGCGAGGTCAGCGCCGACCACAGCAGAGCTTTTGTGTCCGGCGTGACCTCTACCCGTTCCCGGCCAAGGATTGCGGCAATCCATGCCGCTGCCCAGGCCCGCTCCGAGGGATCGTCAATTCGCGCAAGTGGCTGAAGCGCAACGAACTCGGAGGACTCGCCGGAGAGGACACCACCGATGTCATGCCAATCACCGCCCATGGCAAGCGCAGCCGCTCGGATGGAGCAACCAAAATCGAAGGCAAAAATCTGCGCTTGCGGATAACGTCGGAACTGCAGGGCCAAGAAAGCCAACAAGACGGACTTGCCGGCGCCTGTCGGCCCCACCACCATCGTATGTCCGACATCGCCGACATGGAGTGAAAACCGGAACGGGGTCGAACCCTCTGTCTTGGCCAGGAACAGAGGCGGAGCCTTCAGATGATGGTCCCTCGCCTCCCCGGCCCACACGGCGGATAGTGGAATCATGTGTGCCAGATTCAGCGTCGAGATCGGCGGCTGACGAACGTTGGCGTAGACGTGTCCCGGCAGGCTGCCGAGCCAGGCCTCGACGGCATTGACCGTCTCGATCATGCAGGTGAAGTCACGGCCCTGGATTACCTTTTCGACGAGGCGAAGCTTCTCGTCGGCAGTAGCGGGATCGGCATCCCAGACTGAGATCGTTGCGGTTACGAGAGCTTCTCCGATCTGATCGGAACCCAATTCCTGCAGCGCCTCGTCGGCGTCCACGGCTTTGTTTTGGGCATCGCTGTCGAGCAACGCCGACGTCTCGTTGGTCATGACTTCCTTCAGGATCGCAGCAACTGACTTCCGTTTGGCGAACCACTGCCGCCTGATCCTCGTCAGAAGTTTTATGGCATCCGCCTTGTCGAGCATGATCGCACGGGTCGACCAGCGATAGGCGAACGCGAGACGATTTAGCTCGTCCAGAATCCCCGGCGTCGTCGCCGTCGGAAACCCGACGATGGTCAGGACGCGCAGATGCGCACACCCTAGCATCGGCTCAAGCCCACCGGTGAGGGGCCGATCGGCAAGCAGCGCATCGAGATACATGGGAATTTCGGGGACCCTGACCCGATGCCGTTTGGTCGAAATCGTCGAGTGCAGGTAAGTGAGGGTCTCTTCGTCATCGAGCCAGGCGCTTTCAGGCATAAAACCTTCGACGAGCTGCAATACGCGGTTGGTACGGTCGACAAACCCGCGCAGGATCTCGCGCGCATCGGCATCGACGGTGCGGTTGCTGCCCTCGAAGAGCAAGCGTTCTGCTTTCGCCGTCCCTTCCGCAGGCGGCAGATAGAGAAAGGTCAGGAAATAGCTCGACTCATAATGGGCGCCGGCTTCCTCGAATTGCGCGCTTCGCTCGGCATCGACCAGGGCAGATGCCACGTCCGGAAACGTGTTGGGCGGATAGACCCCTGCCGAGTGACGCTGCGCCTCGACAAAGATCGCCCATCCGGATTCAAGCCGGCGCAGCGCGTTGTTGATGCGCCCGGCAACAGCAACTAGTTCAGCCGGCACGGCGCTGTCGAGATCCGGTCCTCGAAATTTGGCCGTGCGCTGGAACGACCCATCCTTGTTCAGGATGATCCCCTGGTCGACCAGAGCCGCCCACGGTAAAAAGTCGGCTAGCCAGGTGTTGGTGCGGCGGTATTCGGCAAGATTCATCATGGGGGCACTCACGTGTTGAGATGACCGGGGATGCGAAGGTGCCGGCGGACGACTTCGACAAAGTCAGCGTCGCGCTTGGCTGCCCAGACGGCAGCCAAGTGGCCGACGAACCAAAGCAGGAGGCCCGCGATCCAGAGGCGCAGACCGATTCCGATCGCGGCCGCGAGCGTCCCGTTGAGGATGGCGATCGCTCGTGGGGCACCGCCCATGAGGATAGGTTCGGTAAGCGCACGATGGACCGGGGCGATGTAGCCTGGAATTTGCGCATCCATCAGATCACCACGCCGCCGCCGAATGAGAAGAACGACAGGAAGAAGCTCGAAGCTGCGAAAGCGATCGATAGGCCGAACACGATCTGGATCAGTCTGCGGAATCCCCCCGATGTATCGCCGAATGCGAGCGATAGACCGGTAACGATGATGATGATGACAGCGATGATCTTGGCGACGGGGCCTTCGACCGATTGCAGGATCTGGTTGAGCGGCTGCTCCCAGGGCATGTTAGACCCGGCAGCCAAAGCCGAACTAGCGGCTAGGCAAATGGTCAGCAGCACGCTTGTCCAACAGGCCCTTCGTGAATTTCTCATGACTTGTCCTCTATCGCTGTGATCCTGTAGTCACCGGAAGGACCGAGCCCGGTGACGCTGGCGAGTTCGGCCAGGCGGCGATCGGCACCGCGGCCGGAGAGGAAGGCGATCACGTTGATGGTTTCCGCAATCAGGGCCCGCGGGACCGTGACGACGGCTTCCTGGATGAGTTGCTCAAGCCGGCGTAGTGCTCCGATCGCGGAGCCCGCATGGATCGTGCCGATTCCACCGGGATGGCCTGTGCCCCACGCCTTCAGCAAATCAAGCGCCTCTGCCCCGCGCACCTCTCCGATCGGGATGCGGTCGGGCCGAAGGCGGAGCGATGACCGGACCAGGTCCGACAACGAGGTCACCCCGTCTTTCGTCCGCAACGCCACCAGATTAGGCGCCTTGCACTGAAGCTCTCTGGTGTCTTCGATGAGGACAACCCGATCCGAGGTCTTGGCGACTTCGGCGAGCAGTGCATTGCTCAATGTCGTCTTGCCGCTGGAGGTGCCGCCAGCGACAAGAATGTTCTTGCGTGTTTCGACTGCGCGTTTCAAAGCTGTGGCCTGCCCGGAAGTCATGACGCCCGTGGCGACGTAATCGTCGAGCGTGAACACGGCGACTGCAGGCTTGCGGATGGCGAAGGCCGGAGCCGCGACGACCGGCGGCAGTAGTCCCTCGAAGCGCTCCCCCGTCTCTGGTAACTCAGCCGAAATACGCGGGTTGGCTGCATGGACTTCGGCACCGACGTGGTGGGCAACCAATCGAATGATGCGCTCCCCGTCCGAGGCGGGCATCGTCTCTCCGGTATCTGCCAAACCACTCGACAGCCGGTCGATCCACAATCGCCCATCGGGATTGAGCATGACTTCAACGATGGCGGGATCTTCGAGGAAGCGTGCGATCGCAGGACCGAATGCCGTGCGTAGCATGCGCGCACCGCGCGAGATTGCTTCCGTTCGTATGGAATGAATTGCCACTATCTTCCCCAAAGACCGAGGCCGTCCGAGCGGCCTCAGATGGGGATGATTAGAAAAGGCAGGAGATGATCAAACGCAACAAGTCAGATGTTCGGTTCGTGGCCTGGCGTACGAAAAGAAAGGCCGGAATGTTCGGATTCGAATGCCGAGATGAAAGCCACATCACATGCAACGGCAGAGACTCAGCGAGCCCAAGTGGACGCCATCTGACGGGGAAGGAACATTCCGTTTTGTCCACATCCGCCATGAAGTGTGATATCCATGAATATGGCAAGAGTTTCGCTCAATGTCGCCTCGGTTCGAGCGGGAAAACCTAAATTGCTCGTGTGGCTTGTTGTGGTCGTCGGAGTAGTTGCCGCTGCGGGGATCGCCGCGGGCCCAATCATGAGTCGTGTCGAGCAACCAAAATACGAGCTCGTCGAGCGCGCAGGTTCGATTGAGATCCGCAACTATTCGGAGATGATTTTGGCCGAAGCCAAGGTTTCAGGTGAGCGCGAACCGGCCATTCAGGAAGGCTTTCGACTTATTGCCGCCTATATTTTTGGAGCCAACAAGCCGAATAAGACCATTGCGATGACGGCTCCGGTTCAGCAGGAAGGAAAGCAGAAGATCGCGATGACCGCACCTGTTAGCCAGCAGGCCGACGAAAACGATCTGTGGATCATCCGCTTCGTCATGCCCGCAAACCGGACCCTCGATACATTACCTCAGCCGAATGATCCACGCGTCACGCTCCATCCTCAACCGGCAAGGCGTATGCTCGTCGTGCGTTTTTCAGGCCTGGCTACCGGCGCCATCATTGAGACAAAGACCGCCGAACTTCGCAATTATGCTAGCGGTCACAACCTCAAAACGACGGGCGAAGCGCTGGCAGCCTTCTACAATCCTCCCTGGACTTTGCCGATTTTCCGTCGCAACGAGATTATGCTGCAAATAAACTAATTTCTCGTGCCGGCGATTCGGTTCTGCTTCTGCCCGCGTCTTCGAGCACGCGACCAGGATCAATGCTTCTTCAATAGGATATAATCCATGTCGTCGTGTCGCGACGGCCAACAGCGAACTACTTGCATTCGTCGAACTTAAATCATCGAGCTATGGCTGGGTACTGATGAATTCGAGCGCTTAGTTTGGCGCAACTGAGCTTCGACATCGCTTTTGCAAGAACAGCCACGAGCCGGCGGCCTTTTTACTCTTCAGATCATCGGCCACCAGCGCGATCTTATGTCGTGAGCTAGAACCTTCCTTTCCTTAAGCGCTGGCAATTTCAAGGCTACGGCTTCAGTCGCAAATGAAACGTAGCAACCTCACCAATCCTCTCGAGACGCCTCTAAGACAACTCCTTCGGCCACCGGCACGAGCGCCATCGGCCTATCCAAACCGACGAGTGGCGACGCAATTGAAGCAGAGAGATATCTGACAAAGTTCCTCAACCAGGGTACTGCAAACCAGATCAACGCTGCAGCCTGGAGCGCAATGCCGCAACTGAATGCAATTTGATAGGCAACCTCTGGATACTGCCCATTCTGGGGCGCCCATTGGTTGACGATCACGCCGATCCCGTATTGGATCGCGAATGCCCCACCGAAATGCAGCAGATTCAAAGCGCCATTCGCACGCGCCGCGATCTCGACGGGAAAGTAATCGGCTATCATCGCAAAGCTCAGCACAGTGGCGGCGCCTACAACTGATACAACGGACCATAGCATGACGGATGGCAGCGGGGCGCGCAGAACCAGGGCGATTTCGGCCAACATGAACAGCGCGCCGACGACTGCCAAAAGAACTTCGGTCGGTACGCCACGTTTGCGCAGACGATCCGCGATTATCCCCAGCAGTAACGCGCCCAGGCTGATTCCAATGGCCATCGTGAAGAGCTGATTCACCACGGCTTGATGGTCAAACCCTTCAACATCAGCGAGCCAGGATGCAGCCCACAGCGAGTGCATTGCCCAAGACGACCCGATGCAGGTTGCCGAGAGAGGGGCAATCCGTAGGAAGCGTGCATCCGAAAAGACGGAGCGCAATGTAAGCGGCTTCCCAAAAGACGAAGCGTGTTTTGAGCTTCCCTCCGGCTCAGGCACGGCAAAATAGATGAGCCCGGCGGTAGCCAGCGTCGCGACCGTCAAGACTTCGAACAGGCTCCGCCAGCCAATCCAGTTCAGGAGAACATCGATCGGCACAGTAGCCGTAACGGCCCCCAGCGAGCCAAGCATGATCATTCCGCCATTGACGAATGCTACTCGGTCTTTCGGAAACCAGGTGACAATTGCCTTGAGGCCGGCCATCAACGAGGCGGCAACGCCGAGTCCTATGAGGGCGCGGCCAATGAGAAGCTCAGCAAAGCTGTCGGCGTTGCCAAACAAGGTCACACCCCCGACCGCAATCACCAGCAACACGCTCTGGACCCGCCGCGGACCGTATCGATCAAGGAGCACGCCGAGCGGGATCTGAGCCCCGGCAAAGACCAGGAAATAAACCGATGCGAGCAACCCCGTCTCGGCCGCGCCGAGCCCAAAATCGGCCGCCAGTGCCGGCGAAATCGACGCATTAATCGTGCGAAAAAGGAAAGAGAGATAATAGCCGGCAACAAAGGGAAGGAACACGGATAGGATGAGCCGCCACTTTGGCAGCGGCTTCTCGCACGAAGTCTCCAGCTTTCCCGTTGATGATTCTGGACCGAAATTCCGTGCGGCTCGAAGGTTGGGCTCTCCATCCGAGACAGTTTTGGCCCGGTCGGCACCAGGTTGTTCGGAAAAGCTTGGTTTGCCGTGCACCGCTTCGGCTGGGGCCGGCGGTGTCTGTTCGAGGTCAACGCGCTCCGAGGTGGTATTCGGATGCTTTTGGGCAAGCTCCAGTTCGTCCATCGGTCCGCCGCCTCTTGCCGGTTCGGAATCTCCGTACTCAGCCGAACTCAGACGGTCGATTGTCTCCTGCATGAGAGGTCGCCCCTGGCGAACACGTCGGTCGACCTGCTCCGCCAAGACCTTGAAGCGCTCGTCGCCGCGAACAATCGCCTCGCGTTGTTGCGACTGCGGAATAGGCGGAATAACGGCGAGATGGTATCGAGCGTGCAGGGCGACGGTCTCGGCAATCAACCGCATATCGCGCTCGAGATGGTCAAATTTGGCGTGCATATTGTCGAGACGCTGAAGCAGCAGCGTCTCGAGCGATGCGGCGGGGTTCAGGAAATGCTCGAGAGCAGCTTCAACGAGCATACTCTTGCCGACGCCAGGTAGGTCGGTTGCTACGTCGAGCCGACCACAGACACGTTCACTAAGCCGGACCGTCACCTTGCGGCGCTCCGAGGTTTTGCGCCTGCGCACGGGTCGCACGTCAACGCGATCCGCTTGCGGATCCTGTTCGGCCAGTTGTTGCATATCCTGATAGTCCCCAACGGCCCATGATCAGGATCGCGGCTTCGCGACACGATTGATGGGTGAATCCAACTGATGGGTACAGAAAGGATAGGCCGAGCTTGGCTTCAACAGAGCAGAACTCTCGGCCATGCTGTGGCGTAGAAAAAGAAAGGAGTTACGGAATTCCACTGAACGGTAACGACCATAAGCGAGGGGAGGATCGATCTGTTTGGCGGATTGCCAATTAGACGATCGTCAGATTCAGAGAAAAGCCGTTTCTCGAACCAGGTGTGCAATCGCCTTCACAAGTGAGCCTTTGACGTCCGGCCCTTTTTCAAACTGAAATGGCATCATCCTGACGGAGAGCCGCCCTGGCCTTTAGACTGCGCGGGTTTTTCGACCTCAGGCAGTTCTATGCTGACTTCCTTCAGCACCGTCGAACCACTGGAGAGGCGCCGGCCTAGCGCTTCGACAAAGCGATCGTAGCGTTCGGCGCCCTTCGCGCGCGCCGCCGCGCCCGAATGCTCCGGAAGCGCCGGTGTCGACGTCAGCCAGAAACGGATGAACAGAGCTATTGTTTCTAGCGTAACGCCGTCATTGCGTTCGAGCCGCTCAAGCACCCGCACGATTCGGTCCAGCCGTTTCGCGATCGCAGCTTCCCGCCGATCGGAATCGTCAGGGGAAAGAAACGACGCTATGGCGGCCTCGGCAACCAGGGACTTTGGCTTGTCTTGACGCTTGGCGTAGGCCTCCAGGCTCGCGAAGACCTCTTGATCGAGGTAGATGCTGAGTTGGGCCTTTTTCATCTCACTTGCTTACAGGTCCATCTTGTCATCGGGATCGAGGCTGACGGCGCGTGCCAGTCCCTGCATCGATCGGTTCAGGGCGGTCGCTTGCACGGCATTGGAATCATCCTCGTCCGGCGAAGTATCGAATTCGTTTTCGGCGAGCGGCGCCTTCATGACGATCTCCTCATGTTGCGGCAGTTCCGGTTCGCGGCGAAGGCCACCATTCTGGTCGCGTACTTTGTTTTTGAGAGCGGTGAGCAATTTGGCCGACGGAAGAATTGGTGCATGTGCCGACCACTCATCGGGTTGCGCGAGCTTGTCGATCGGCACGGCGCGGGGTGGCTTCAAAATCCGGCTCTGGAACTGCGGGTCCTCATAGTACCGGACCTTACGAGCGCGAAGCGGATGAACGCCAGAGACCATCACAATCGCCTCGTTGGGCGAGAGTTGCATGACTTCGCCTGGTGTCAGCAGCGGACGCGAGGTTTCCTGGCGGCTCACCATCAGATGGCCAAGCCACGGCGAGAGGCGATGCCCGGCATAGTTCTTCATCGCGCGCATCTCGGTTGCGGTCCCAAGCGCATCCGATACGCGCTTGGCGGTGCGCTCATCGTTGGTGGAGAACGCGATACGGATGTGGCAATTGTCGAGGATGGCGTGGTTTGGTCCATAGGCGCGTTCGAGTTGATTCAAGCTCTGTGTGATCAAGAAGCCGCGGATACCGTAACCTGCCATGAATGCAAGCTGGCTCTCGAAGAAGTCAAGCCGGCCGAGCGCTGCGAACTCATCGAGCATCAGAAGTAGCTTCTGCCGTCGCCGGCCGGTATCCAGGCTCTCGGTGAGCCGTCGTCCGATCTGATTGAGTACGAGGCGCATCAGGGGTTTTGTCCGGGCGATGTCCGAGGGCGGCACCACCAGATAGAGGGATATAGGTCGACCCCCATCGACCAGGTCACGGATGCGCCAGTCGCTTCGACCCGTCACCTTGGCAACCACGGGATCGCGGTAAAGCCCCAGAAAACTCATCGTCGTCGACAACACCCCTGAGCGCTCGTTCTCGCTCTTGTTGAGCAATTCGCGCGCCGCCGAGGCCACCACCGGATGGACGCGCTCGCCGAGGTGCGGCGTCGCCAGCATCGCGTTAAGCGTAGCCTCTATCGGGCGCGATGGGTCCGACAAGAAGTTGGCGACCCCCGCAAGGGTCTTGTCGGCTTCGGCGTAGAGAACATGCAGAATGGCACCGACGAGCAACGAATGGCTGGTCTTCTCCCAATGATTTCGGCGCTCGAGTGCACCTTCGGGATCGACCAGAATATCGGCGATATTCTGGGCGTCGCGGACCTCATAGTCGCCTTTACGAATCTCAAGCAACGGATTGTAGGCGGCGCTCGCAGGATTGGTCGGATCAAATAGAAGTACCGACCCGAACTGGGCGCGCCAGCCGGAGGTCAACTGGAAATTCTCGCCCTTGATGTCGTGAACAACAGTGGAATACGGCCATGTCAGGAGGGTCGGGATGACGAGACCAACACCCTTTCCCGACCGAGTCGGCGCAAAGCACAGCACGTGCTCCGGACCATTGTGGCGGAGATAGCAGCCACCCAGTCGGCCAAGAACGACACCGTCGGGTCCGAGCAGCCCTGCGCGGCGCACCTCCTTGGTAACGGCCCAGCGTGCCGAGCCATACGTCGTGACCTGTTGGGCTTCCTTTGCGCGCCAGACCGACAGGATGATGGCAACGCCCATGGCCGCGATCCCGCCACTTGCGGCGATGCCTCCCCCCTCGAGGAAAATTCGCGGCGCGTAGGCGTCGAAATGAAACCACCAGATGAAGAGGGCGAGCGGCTGATAGACCGGCCAGCGCCCGATCATGAACCAGGCGGGTCCGAGTTGCGGCTGGAAGCCGAGGCGCCAGGCCGTCCATTCGGTCGCCGCCCAGAGGAAGGCGAGCACGATCATTGATACGAAGAAGAGTTGCCCCCAGAGGATTTTGGTTGCGGACATATTCAGAGGGGATGCTTATCTCCCGCTGACACTCAACAGCAATGCGCTCGCCGTCGTGATCGCGCGCACCATGGCGTAGAGATCGGCGGGTCAGAGCGAGAGGTCGCGCTTGCGGCCAAAGCTCCATTCGACCCCGCCCGGACCTGCAACGCCATTCACCTGCCGGTTAAGTTCACGTTCGAGGGAAGGTATCCAGGGCACGAGCTGGAAGCCCAAGCCATTGTCGATCATGGCGAAGCGGCCGGATGCGAGTGACAGCCGTCGGCGGTAAACCCCTGTGACGTGCTCCCCTGGCTCAGCGGGCAAATGCGCCAACCCTGTTTCCGAGGCGAGACGTCGTCCGACTGCATCGAGCTCGCGGCTGCGCAGCGTACTTACCAGGTTACGCCCGAGTGTGACCTTATCTCGGTCGCGGCGGGCAAGCCCCTGCCCGGCCAGGGTATCGATGCGCCGATCAAGCGCGGCGCGAACCTCGGCGCCGAAACCGGCGCGTGAAAGCTCGACGGGCTCCTTGGCGACCAGTCGCCGGTCCAGCCAAGTCGCCCCTTCCGCTGCCACTTGCTGATCAAGATTGAGATCCGAGCGGACCGCGAGCGCAATCCGCTGCCTGCTCCTTGCATCCTCAAAGCGGCGCAATTCCACGATGCCACCGATCGGACCGTCGCCGGCCATCTCGATGTCGGTAAGCCTGAGGTGATGAACGCGCCCATCGATCCCGTCAACGACGGCAAATGCGGTTCCGCGCAGCTCATCGTCGAGGCCACGCGCCATAAGGCGGCCGACGATCGGCTCACCGTGGGTTTCGCCCTCCAGCACCCAGGAAGATGGTGCGCGAGCTGCACCGTCTCTTGTAAGCGTCCTATGCAGCCGTTTGATGATATCGCCGCGCTCTCCGAGCGCGCGCAAGCGCTGCTCGGCATCCGGGGCCAGAACCCAGCGTGCGGACCCGGCGGGCTCGGCCAAGCCCAGCCGCTCAAGCGTCCGCATCCGACCCATCCGCAACTCCCGCAGCGGGTCACCCGCGGCGTCACGGTCAGGCCGGAGATCAACCACCCCTTCCGCCCTACTCGCTTCCCGGGCAAGCGCGCGATCGAGCTTTGTCCAGCGTTCTGCTGTCACCTCCGCTTCAAGACCACGACGGACCTCCAACTCCGATCGCGGACCAAGCTCGCGGGTGACGAGGTCGCCGGCACGGGCGCGCAACCCGGTTGCGATATAGTCGCGGCTGATGACGAGATCAGAGCCGTCGTCAGCGCGGCCCCGCACCAAGATATGGATATGAGGATGTTCGGTATTCCAGTGGTCGACGGCGACCCAGTCGAGTTGCGTGCCGAGGTCGCGCGAGGCTTGGTCCATCAGCTCTCGGGTAAAGCTGCGCAAGCTCGATAGCTCGCCGGCGTCGTCCGGCGAGACAATGAACCGGAAATGATGGCGGTCACCCTCGCATCGCTCGGCAAAGTCTCGGCCGTCCGCCTCATCTCCGGCGGCATCGAACAGTTTCCCGCGCGAGCCGTCGCGGGTGACACCATCGCGCTTGAGATATCCGATATGGGATCGTAGCGCTCCCGGCGAGCGCATCTGGCGGACGACGCGTGCCTTGACCATGGCGCCACGGCCACCGGCTTGCAGCATGCGCGACGCGGCCAGGCTCGCAGCGCGGCCGCGCCCGAACCGGCTGCCACGGCTGCCGGAGACTCGTGAGAGACCACCCGCCTTCTGCGCGGCCTGAAGCGCCTGCGCCAGGAACGGCTTTGTGCGCGGTCCACGTGTCGAGCGAATCTTGCCCGGGCGTACGTGGAATTCGTCGTTACCGCTCATCGATTTTTCCATAAGGTGTCGAAAACTGAAGGAAAGCAGCGTGCTATCAAGAATGGCAAGTTGCGCTGAATGTTCGCAATGTTCGGGGCATGGCTGAAATTGCTGCCATCTTCCAACCGACCGACCGGCCGCACCTTGCGGCTTTTATCCTGCCCTCCTCGGTCGCTGGTTCCGAGGGCCCAACTTCCAAGCCAACAGACTCTCAGTACCCGCGAAGCCGCCCACTGATTGCGAGCGAAGCGAGCGCTCGCGATAGCGATCGTTACCCGGAGGGCCGAGACACCCGTAGGGTGGCTCGGTGAGGAGCGAAGCGACGAGTAGAGCGCGGGCCGAAGGCATCGCCCATATGCCGTCAAAACGTAATATCGTAAACCTCCGCGAACTATTGCCGCCTTAGCAAAGGGTCCTTCAGCAGCAAACCCGAGAGCCTTAGCATCATCGTGTTGCAGCGTTTCGAATGCAAACCGGATGTCCGTCACGGCGCGCCCGCTCGCTCAACAAACAGGGGAGCTTCCTGCCACAGAAAAGAACGTTTGGTGCGAATTTGGGTCGCTTCGACTTGCTGGTGATTCAACAATAACGCGACGGCCGCGACGTAGGCCGTCGTTTCCGGAGGAAGCGGTCGGCCTGTCGCCAGATGTTGTTCGTACCGCGCCGGACCGGCGTGATAGGCCGCAAGGAAACCCGCCGATCCAAAACGATCATGCAGCTCCCTAAGGTAGGCGCCTCCCGCCAGGATGTTGTCCCGAGGCTCGAAGGGATCGAGCCCGAGCCCGTGGCGAACGCTGAGTTCGACCCAGGTCGTTGGCATGAGTTGTATGAGGCCGATTGCGCCACGAGACGAGATCGCACGCTCGTCTCCGCCGCTCTCAATCTGCATCACAGCGCTAATCCATCGCGCCGGCACGGTAAACCGGGCTGCGGCATCCGCAACCAATTCGGCGAACCTGTTGACCGGCTGTGCACGCGGGGCAAGCTGCGCATCCGCACGCGCTTTGGACTCCGTGAAGACGGCAGCCTGGCATAATAACGTCGCGATTGTTAAGATGATGCGGACGAAGGCATTGAGCGAACGGCGTCTGACAAGCGATCTTTCTGATGCACCTTTCGAGCATTTCCATTGCAGGCGGAGCGGATGTTTTCCGACATTCGGCCTTCGCCGATAAGGAAAGATCAGAGCGTTTTTGACCGGTGCGCGATCAGCCGGAGAAGTGAGAGCCCCCTTCATGATCACTCCTTGTCAGTCCACACAGGCACGGCTTTGCCGATGACGGCGGATGAAGGCAAGGGTCCAAAATATCGACCGTCGAGCGAATCGCCGGACTGCCAGTTCATGACAAAGACGTCGCCCTCGGCGATGACGCGACATCCCTCCCAAATTGGAAGTGGGCGGCCCCGGCCGTCACGCTCGCGTGCCTCGCCCACACCAATGCCGTCGACGGCGATGACCAAGCCCGTCCTGCAAACGGTCTGCCCAGGAAGCGCCAACACCCGCTTGAGCATGGGGATGCCGATCGGCAGATAACCATTGAGATCCAGGAATACAGCGAGCAGGTACGGAGGCTCCACGGCGACCAGTTCGGTGACGGACAAACGGGTAACGGGTTGAATGCGGTAAAGGCCGGCGGGAACGCTGGTGGATGCGTTCCAGATGTAGCGCGGCGTTGTCCCACCGACCGTGGACATGAGCAGGCTTGTTGCAACAAAGGTCGTGAACAGTGCAGTACACCGACCGCTCATGACGTTACTCTCCGTCGATGGAGCCAGGCTTGATGGCGGGATTTGGTGTAGGGCCGAGGTGTTTCGTTCACCGACAACCGGTTATGAACGTGATGCCAATACTCAGGAGCTACGTCGGCCGGATCGATGCCGAGCGCTTCGACCGCATCGATTAATTGCAGCACCCGTTCGACCTTCGGCCAACCGGACAGCCGCAACAAGCTCTCGCCACCCGGCGCAATCCAGGGCACCGTCGAGTAGCGCTGGCCCGGCATCGCCGCGCGCAGGATGTCGATGCGTGAAAGCACGGTGCCAAAGTCGTTAGACGTCCAGCGGACAAAGGCAAAGATGCTGCCGGGAGAGAATGATAACACGCGCCGGTTGCGGTCGAGAGATTTCTCGGCAACATGCCGGCCAAATCGAATGCGGTTCTCGATGCGCCTCTCGAGCCACAAGATCTCAACGGTCGTGAGATCGCGTTCGCTGACATCCTTGGCCAGAGGGCGGTCGGGGGAGTGGGGAATTGTCTTCATGGATCAGCGCCGCTCCTTTCCCGCGTAGGGAATGGGATGCCGCTTGGCCGGCAGCACCGTGCCGACGCCGGGATCGCTGGTCGAAGTTTTGGTACCGCGATCCGCCCATGCGTTGAGATCCGCAATCGCGTAAACGACGCGGGCCCCGATTTTCCGATACGTCGGACCAGTGCCGTAGATCCGGTGCTTTTCCAGCGTGCGAGGTGAAAGGCCTAGGAATCGGGCGGCCTCGGAAGTGCGCAAGTATCGTGGCGGCAGGCCGGCGTTGGGATCAGGCATCAGAGGGGCTCCACGTTGGTCAAGTGCGCCGGCGACAGCATCGGCGCGGCGACGGACACCATGGCGGAAGAGAGCCGCTAAGGGGGATGCCGAAGATCGGGGGGTCTATTTTCGATACCCCAAGGAGACTGTTCTACTTCTTGCGGGAGAGAGGCCTCAGAAAAGTTCGGTAACCTCCCTTGATCAAAGCAAAGCCGGTCTTGACGAGGCGGATGATCTGATTGCGTACCTCATGCGTGGGCCAAGCTCGCGCGGAAATTCGATGGGCGGGGAGCAAGACTTTTGCGATCTCGCGATAGGTGGCGCCATCCGTCCGTGCATCGGATGCGCGCAAGGCGAGCGCCACTCGACGCCGGCGATGCCCGGAGAGCGCGTGCAGAGGCGCGCCCTGTGGCCGGCCTTTGAGTCCGCGCCACAAGCGTCTGCTCGCGTCCGCCCTGAAATCGAAGTCGCGGTCGAGCGGCAACTCGACCACATACGCGCCAGCGGCAAGCGGGGCTTCTTTGAACCAGATACGATGCTCCACGCCGCGCAGATGCAACACGGCGTGCCATCCGTCCGGAGCGTGCTGCAGCCCACTCTCCGTCAGTTCGCTGAGATCCAGTCTAACGTACGCGTGCGAGCCGACGAGCAACGTCGGCCGCACCGGCACGATCGTCGGCAACGCCTCAGGAGCCCAGTAGACCGTCTGTTCGAAGAAAGATCGATCGGGATCAGCTGCGAAAAACCAACCCCCAATGCTGCCGAAAACCGGCGCCTACGCTGGAGGCGGAGGAGTGCGCCGCTTGATGATCCCGCCGGTACGAGGCGTTCCGACGGAGACATTCCCACGCAATTCCGGTCATTTCCGCTTGTTCGATTTGGTCGTAGTAGGAATCGTCTAACGATCTCCAGTTGAACTTTCGCATAGACTCGTCCCCGGTGAGTTGCCGCGCTGGCGGCGGCATCATTGTGAGGACCTATGGTTGCAGCTAGTCCCTAAATACGCATCGCGTGATGCAATTAGACGATACGCTTATTCGAAAGAAAGTTGTTTCACGACGCACTCAAAGATTTGGATTCGATGCTCCGCCACGAAGCAAATGGCGATATCCATGCTCCGTCATCCATTTGGCGCGGGTCAGGTGGGTATCAAAAGCACGTTTCGCGCGATCAGGCTCAAGCTCGGGATTGATGTGCAGCACTACCTGGGCCACCTCGCGCCAGTCCGCACCCTCGGCGTCTGCATCAAGCATACGCAGATAAGTGATCACATGCTCCTCATCGTAGACCGTCAGCACGGAATCCGTTGGTGCGATATCGTCAACGTCTGGATCTCGTGGTGGCTTTTTCATGAGCGTATCATAAAGCGAACGATTCAAGGTTCTAACTGACCCACCGGACTTATTTTAGTCCCAATTTTATCTGCGTCACCAGCAAGATTCTTCTTAATACACATTATAGAGGATAAACCTCATAGTATGTAAAGACGCAGTTTGCGCGCATGGATATGCGCAAATTGGTAGGTCGCAATTTTGGAAGACTTAGAAAAGCGAAGGGCTTCACGCAGGAAGGTTTCGCGGAAGCTTCTGGCTTCACTCAGCAATATATTAGCGGGCTCGAAACGGGCCGGCGCAATCCGACTGTTGTGACACTATTCGAACTTGCCGGCACGCTCGGTGTCAGCCACGTCGACCTCGTTGTCCCGGATGACGAGGCCCGCAGCGAGCGAACGAGGAGCGGGAAACGTAAATAACGCTTCGTCGACTAACGCCTAAAAGCAGGATGTTGAAAGCCCCGCCCGATTTGGTCGGGCGGGGCGTGGTCGAAGCGATTATTAGTCGCCATTCTTCCGCGGGCGCGACCACAGCAGCGTGTAGCCTTCGCCACCTTCATCGTCGAACAGGTTGGCGTAGATGGGCGCGGTGAAGGAGGGGTCGTCAAGCTTGAGTGAGAGGTAGTCGCGACCTTCCTCAGAGCGCTTCGACCAGGCGGCTCCGATCTCGGCGCGGCCGACGAAGACACGGTGGCTGGGAGCCTTGTCGTTGGAGGAACTGACCTCGGCGACGATGCGAACGCCTTTGGCCTTCAGGCTAAGGGTGACGATCTCACCCTGGAAATCGTTGCCGACCTTCTTGAAAGAACCGATGGTAGCCATGTCACTGCTCCTGTTGTGTTTCGAGCCCGCGACCACCGCGGCCTCGATGGCGATCTACAGGCCGAGGACGATCGGCGACGCACCCGCTCGGGCCGCAGCGCAGCGGAGGACGCTGTCGTAGAGACTTTCTTGCCTCGCGAGGAATGGGCTTTAGCCCAGGGGAAGAAAGTCTTAAGCGACGGCGTTGCGGCTCAGACGATCGAGGCGTAGCCGGTCTTCGGCCAGATCAAGCCATCACAGAGGCCACGTGCGTCGCGTGCTGAGCCACAAGTCCGGGAGAAGATGGCGGGTCTCGGTTCGGTCAGGCAAGAGGTCGAAACGTTCGGCGTAGGAAATGCAACGAAGGAAGGCAAAAGGCGATATCGTCAGCACAAAGCCAACCGCGAACGAACGGCTCCAGCGCCGCATCCGCGTGGACTGGTCGCAATCAACGCCCTCTCATCGAAGTGCTCCGGAGAAAGGTCGCGACCATCACTCGTTCAAGGCGTCAAACCGCGTTCGGTGTGCCGCTTTAGCCTGCACGTTGGACCGACAGATGGCGCAGGATCCTTACTTGTGCGCTGCGGTTGTGAGAATCGGTTTGGGATCGCTCCCGACTGCCCTGCCCGAATCCAGCGGGCGGGTTTCAGTGAGGACGGTCAACCGCGCCCACGCCGTGCCGCCAATAAAGATCGCGCCGACGCAAGCGAAGATCTCTCGCCATAGCAATGACGGAACGCCGAACTGGGACATCGCAAATACCACGTGATAGCCAGCAAGTGTCGCCGGTACCGCAAACAGGGCGGCAATAATGGCACGGATGACCAGGGAGCGTGTCAATACGAATGCCATTTGACCTATCGCAAGAGTCATGCCGCCGGCGGCAATGCCGACAAGCGGCGCTCCGAGGGTGCCGGCGCCGCCGTGCAATGCCAGCATGAAGACGGTGAGGCCGACAAAGAATGGCAACGCGTATACTGCCAACGTGAAGATCAGCCAGCAGAACAAGCCAATGCCAGCGAAGTTCAGGAGAAGTCCAAGGGCGAGCATGGTGGTGGCTCCATATGCAAAGAGATATGGTTGCGCCTTCCACCACCACCACGGCGCAAGTTCAAACATGCAATCGAAACGGGGCGGAGTTGCGGCGATGCAACTCCACCTCGGTGGTGTGAAAGATGGCAGGTCGGCGCTCACGATGCGCCGAATTTCCAAACGGCGATGCAGAGGCGCTTCGCCTTGTCGGCAAGGTTGTCCTGGATTCCGGTGCCCGGGAAATGCATGACGCCGATCGGCAGCAGTTCGAGCATGGCGTCGTTGCGCCTGAACGGTGCCGCCTTGGCGTGCTTCGTCCAGTCCGGCTTGAACGCAATCTGGGGTACCTTGCGGCTAACAGCCCATTTGGAGGCGATCAACTCGGCGCCTTTTGGCGAACCGCCATGGATGAGGACCATGTCGGGATGCTTGGCATGAACTTTGTCGAGGCGATCCCAGATCAAATGGTGGTCATTGAAGTCGAGACCGCCGGTCAGAGCGACCTTTGGTCCCGCCGGCAACATGACCTCGGTCTCGGCGCGGCGCTTGGCTGCGATGAACTCCCGGGAGTCGATCATGGCCGCAGTGAGCGTGCGATGGTTGACGAGCGATCCCGACCGGGGACGCCAGTATGACCCGGTGTGGACCTCGAAGCGTTCGATAGCCTGATCTCGGAAGAGTTCGAGACAGTTACGCCGTTCGATCAGCGTGATGCCTTCTGCCGTCAGGCGCTCGAGTTCGACCGATTGCACTTCCGAGCCGTTCTGCTCGCGCTGGCTCCTGCGCTGGGCCTGTTCGTTGTCGTCGAGCTGGCGTCCGATGCGATCGGTGGCACGATGGAAGAGGTTGACGGTCGACCAGAGCAGGTCCTCGAGGTCCGGCTCAAGCCGTGTATCGCTCAAGGTGGCGACGAAGGCGTCGAAGATGTCAGCGACGGCGCCCGCGATGAGCTTGCCATCAGGGAGCGGCCTGGGATCAGGTTGGTCGTCAAATGGACGGTAGCCAAAGAGCTGCAGTTCACTGAGGATGTGCTCGGTCGGAGATTCGCCGTGTGCTGGCTCGATGTCATCATGGTCGGTCATGGGTTAAGTCCTTTGCCGGTTCGGCCGCGACCATCGCGGCCTTCGTGGCGATCACCCAGACGGCAGGCGGAACGGGGCAGAACCCGGAGCGGCAGCGGAGGGCCGCAGCGCCAGCGGAGGATGGCAGGGGGCGGCTATTTTGCTTCGCGATGCAAAGCGCGCCATCACCCCATATATAATGTGAGTGTCCCGTCGGCGGCGCGCGGCGGAAAATAGCCGCCCCTCTGCCATTGCCGGCCCGGGCCGCTTGCCGTCCGATCGCCCTCTAGAAGGCCGTGGTCGCGGCCTTTGCCGGCATTGGATGCGCCGTGACCGAACCAAAAACATTGATGGAAGGCAGACGTAACTATCCGAGTGTTGTCGACGGCAAGAGGAAGCGGTCGACGTCCTCAGGTACGAGCTGTATCCGCAAGGTTGCACGGAGGGCGTCGAGACCGAAGACGTGCAGATCTTCGTTGAAGTCGCCTGACCGGGGCGACAGCGGGATGGCCTCGATGCCGGAGGATTCCGCGCGCTGCGAGAGAAGCGCTTGCACCGTGTCTCCGGCGGCGTCAGCATCGCGAGCGATATAGAGACGACGCAAGCTCGACGAAAGCGACATGGCGGCGAGGTGATTGGCCGAAAGGGCTGATGCCATCGACAAGGTCGGAACGACACAGCGTAGCGACAGCATTGTCTCGATGCCTTCGCCGGCAACGAGTACGTCGTCGTCCGCAGGGCCAAAACGAACGGCGTTACCGAGCAGGTCGCCCATGGCACGTCGCGGCGTGTCGATCGGTGCCTTGCCGAGCCGAATCCGGTCGAATCCATCGGGATCGAGCCATGTCCGATGCACACCAGTGATCTGGCCATCTAGGTTGGTAACGCAGGCAATCATTGCCGGCCAGGTCTCGGTCGGAAGGTGCTCGTCAGGTCGATAGTAGCAACGCGGTTGGAAGCGCAGGTTGCTACCATGGTACACATGGGCTATGCCTCGATGGCGCAGGTAAGTCTCAACGATGGTCCCCTCAATCGGACCAGAGATCGCGAAGAGGCGTCTTGCGGCTTCCTGTGATCCGATCGCTACTCTGGGACGAACCGGCTTTGAGACCGGTTGCGGTTCAGTACGAGGCAGGTTCAGAAATCGCCTAGCTTCCTCCGCGACCTCGCGGAAGTCACGAAGACCAAGGCTTTGTCTGATGATGTCGAGCAAATCGCCGTGCTCGGATGTTGCCGCATCTGTCCACTTGCCGGCAGGTCCCTTCGGCGAGTCCTGGAGCCGCACGAACAGCGAGCGGCCCGGCGTGTTGTGGACATCACCGACCAGCCAGTACCGCCCTTCGCGCTTCCCATTCGAGAGATAATGACGGCACACCGCCTCGGCCTCGCGCGCGAGGCGGCGCGCCAGTTCGGAAGCATCGTGCGGCATCACGCGGCCTCCCGTTCACCAATGCGCTCGACCGGATAGCGTTCAAGCACCTTGGCCAGCACGCCGACGCCGGTGGCGTCAGTCGGTACGAACATGCGCAGCTTCCAGGAGATTATCTCCCCGAAGAGCCCATAGGCGCGCAAACGATCGCGCATGGTGTCGGTGAAGCCGGAGAGCTCAATGCGCTGTGCGCCCATCACGCGGGCGCGCCGGAGTTTCAGGCCCTCTGCGAGGTCCAGAACCGTGTGACCTCCAAGCAGCGCAGCAAAGGCGGCGTCCGGCGTCAGCGCCGGTACGTCGCCAGCTAGCGCGGTCGCCACCCAGGCGGGCGAGACCTTGCGGCCGATGATGCGCTCGCCGGCATCGGTTTGAAGCCGGTAGACGCGGGTCGACTCGTCTGGCAGCCGCTTCCAGATCGGCAGGAGCAGACCTGCCACCACATGGATGGTGCTCTCGGTGAACTCGGAAACCTCGCCGAGTTCGGCCTGCCAGCCCGCGGCGAAGCATTCGCGGTCAGCCACCGTCCAATGGCTTTCGGCCATCATCTTCAGCGGAAGGCTGTGATGCTCCATCGGCCGGATCAGCCGCACGCGCCGCTCGATCTCCCCGTCATCGAGCATGAGGCTCGGTGCCGGCATTTGAACGGCGGCCCGGCCCGATCGGTCGTTGATCAGCAGGGTGGCGCCCGGGTCGCAGAGCCGATCGAGAGCCTCCTCCAGCGTCACGGGACGATTGCGCCGGCGTTCGGTGATCGTGAGCAGTCTTGTCTCCGCGCCGGTCCCGGGATGGGTGTAGATGACGCGCCGGTCGGCGACGACAAAGCTCTCGGCCCGAAGCGTCTCCAGGCCGGCATCATAGGCGCCGGATGCGACGGCGCCTTCGATCCGAGCGGTGAGCAGTTGTTCGAACGCAGTGAACAGAACGTTCTGCAGGTCGATGGTGAGCGCCAGCAGCCGGTTCAAGAAGGTGGTGATTGGCGGCAGTTCGTCCTTGATGCCGTTGGCATCCATAAGCTTCAGGCCGGTCGCCTCCTCGAACACCTCGAGCGAGCAACCTTCCACCTTGCCACGAGCCAGCAAATGGTAGAGCTGACGCAGCGCGTCGCGGCCGTAGTGGCTTTCGAGGTTGTCCTCGGGCCTGAACAAGCCCTGGCCGCCGGTCTGGCGCTGGCCGCGGGTAATCGCGCCCAGCGTGTCGAGACGACGGGCAATGGTAGAGAGGAAGCGCTTCTCCGCCTTTACGTCCGTCGCAATGGGGCGGAACAGCGGCGGCTGCGCCTGGTTGGTGCGGTTGGTGCGGCCCAGGCCCTGGATCGCGGCATCCGCCTTCCAGCCGGGCTCGAGCAGATAGTGCACACGCAACCTACGATTCCGCGCCGAGAGCTCGGCGTGGTAGCTCCTCCCCGTGCCGCCGGCCTCGCTGAAGACGAGGATACGCTTGGCGTCATCCATGAAGGCGGCCGTCTCGGCGAGATTGGCCGAGGCGGCACGGTTCTCGACCATCAGCCGATCGCGCTTGCGAACGACGCGACGCGAGCGGCCCGTAACCTCGGCGACCATGTCCGTGCCGAACCGCTGGACGATCTGGTCGAGCGCGCCTGGCACGGGCGACAGCGAGGCGAGCTTCTCGATCAGGCGGTCACGGCGCGCGACGGCTTCGCGGCTCTCTACCGGCTGGCCGTCGCGATGGACGGGCCGGGAGGAGAGATTGCCCTCGCTGTCGGTAAACGGTTCATGGAGCTGGACCGGGAATGAATGGGCGAGATAGTCGAGCACGTATTCGCGCGGAGTGATGTCGACCTGGACGTCGGCCCAGTCTTCGGTCGGGATTTCGGCCAGGCGGCGCTCCATGAGGGCCTCGCCGGTCGAGACGATCTGGACGACGGCGGCATGGCCGATATCGAGATCGCGCTCGATCGAGCGGACCAGCGAGGGCGTCTTCATCGAGGTCAAGAGATGCCCGAAGAAGCGCTGCTTGGCGCTCTCGAAGGCGGAACGCGCGGCGGACTTCGCCTGCGCGTTCAGGGTGCCACTTGCGCCGGTGATGTTCGCCGCCCGCATCGCCGCGTCGAGGTTGTTGTGGATGATCGAGAACGCGCCGGCATAGGCGTCGTAGATGCGGATTTGCTCCGGCGTGAGCTGGTGTTCGACCAGCTCGTATTCGACGCCTTCGTAGGACAGCGAGCGGGCCGCGTAGAGGCCAAGCGCCTTGAGATCACGCGCCAGCACTTCCATCGCGGCAACGCCACCGTCCTCGATCGCCTCGACAAATTCGGCACGCGTGGCAAACGGGAAGTCGTCGCCGCCCCACAGTCCCAGCCGCTGGGCATAGGCGAGATTATGGACTGTAGTAGCGTCGGTCGCCGAGACATAGACCACGCGAGCGTTCGGCAAGGCGTGCTGGAGCCTGAGCCCCGCGCGCCCCTGCTGCGAGGCGACTTGATCACCCCGCTTCCCCTTGCCGCCAACCGCGTTTTGCATGGCGTGGCTTTCGTCGAAGACGATCACTCCGTCGAAGTCGGCGCCCAACCATTCAACGATCTGCCGGACGCGCGAAAGCTTTTCGCCGCGCTCATCGGTGCGCAGCGTAGCGTAGGTCGCAAAAAGGATACCTTCCGCGAGCCGGATCGGCGTGCCCTGCCGGAAGCGCGACAGCGGCGTGACCAGCAGTCGCTCCAAGCCGAGCGCCGACCAATCGCGCTGCGCATCCTCGATCAGCTTGTCGGACTTGCTGATCCAGACCGCGCGCCGGCGACCCTTGAGCCAGTTGTCGAGCAGGATGCCGGCGACCTGCCGCCCCTTGCCTGCGCCGGTGCCGTCGCCCAAAAACCAGCCCCGGCGAAAACGGAGGGCATTCGACGCATCGTCGAGCGCCGCCGCCACGACGTCAAACGTCGCATCGACCGTCCAGGAGCCAGCGAGAAATGCCGAATGCGACTCGCCGGCATAGATGATGCTCTCAAGCTGGGCGTCCGAGAGGATGCCGTCCGTCACGACATTGGCTGGCAGATGCAGCCGGTACGACGGCTTTGGCGGCGCGACGGACGCCATGGCCGCCGACTGCACGAGCCTGGTCGGATGCGTCTGCGCGCCGGGGATACGGATCGACTGTAGTGTGTAAGCCTCATAAAGGGCATCGGTGATCTTGCCGGCATCCGTGGGAATCCAGTCGGCTGGCTCGTAGGCGACTTCCGTCGCCATGAGATCTGTGGCCGGCGCGACCGCCGCCGGCGAACGCTGGCTGACGTAAGCGCGGACCGTGCGAGGCTTTGAAATGCCAGCAATTGCTGGCACCGCCGCCGTCGGAGTGCCCGCGATCGGGCTACGCGGCGGCACAAGTTGCACCACCCAATCGAGCAAAGTCGCCAGATCGGGAGCAATACCGGGGGAAACCGGGAATGAAGCGACGTCGTTGGCTGCCACTCGATCGATCACGGTCAGGCGGGTGTCGATGTTGGTGCCGTGCCTGGCGTAGACAGCGCCGTCGATTGCCGCCGAGAATAAGACACGCCCCTGTTCTTGCAGCCGCATGAAGGCCTCAGTCCAGGCGGGATTGTCGGGCGCGACGTTCGCGCCTGTGATGGTGACAAGCCGTCCACCCTCGGGAAGGCGGGCCAGGGCCGATCCGACGTGCCGCAATGCCGCCTCGCGCATCTGACGATCGACATGAATCGCGGCCGAGAACGGCGGGTTCATCAGCACGACGCTCGGCACGATGCCGGCATTGAGGTGGTCGTTGATCTGCGCGGCGTCGAACTTGGTCGTGGAGACGCCGGGAAAAAGGTTGCTAAGGATGCCGGCACGGCTCTCGGCAAATTCGTTGAGAACGAGCGAGGCGCCGGCCAGTTCAGCGAGGATGGCAAGAAGGCCAGTGCCGGCCGACGGTTCCAGAACGACGTCGGCGGGCGTGATCGCGGCAGCGACGCTGGCGACGTATGCCAGTCCAATCGGCGTGGAGAACTGCTGAAGGGATTCGCTTTCCAGGGATCGTCGTGTCTGGGTCGGAAGGAGGCTCGTGATCCTCATCAGCATCGGCAGCATGGCGGCCGGCGACGCCGCCTTGGTGCGCATAGCGGCGCCGTGCCGTCGCAGGAATAGGACGGTCGCCGCCTCGCAGGCGTCATAGGCCGTCTTCCAGTTCCAGGCGCCGGTCGCATCGGAGGCGGCAAACGCTGCCTCCATGGCATTGCGCAGAACAGGGGCGTCGATGCGCCGGCCGCGTTCGAGATCGGTCAAAAGCTGTCGCGCAGCCTTAATGACGGCGGAGGCGACAATTGCGGTGGCACGGATCGGGAGCGGCACGGCCGCGCCGCCGGCAAGAGATTCGGTCATGGCAGGATTTCTCGGGGAGAGCTGGGACAGGACTGAGCCGCCCGGCACTCTCCTGAAACCGCCGCGGTTCAAAACCCTTCCCGGCCCACCTCTGCCTCTCGATCTCAGCCGAAAAGAAAGGGTCCGGCGTCCAGCGCCGAACCCTTTCTTTGAGCAACCATCAGAAAACGACGATCACTTGTTGGAATCGAGCTCATCATTGAGCAGCACAAATGTAATGCCTTCGTCGGCGGCGTAGTTCTTGGCGACGTTGATCGCCCAGCATCGCGCCTCCAGCAATTCGCCGCAGTACGGTTCCCACTTATCGCCGACACGAGCGCAGCCGTCCGCGACGAGACGCGGCAGATCGGGATGATCGGCGATCTCTTCGCGCGCCTGTTCGAGCGTATCTTCCACGGTTAGGACAAGCAGCGGATGCCAGCCTGCCGGACAGCGGCAGTCGAGCATCAATCGCTGCGCTTCGTCCGCCGAAAGCCGTCCGGCGGCATAACGCCAAGCTCGGGTCCATCGGCTGAGGCTGACGTCGCAGCGATAGCGGTGGCGGCATGTCCACGACGCGACGGCGACGGTGCGACGGCGGATGAGATCAAACACGGCACACCTCGCGGATCCAATGCGCGAGCTCGTCGGGCCGGTTGAGCAGGTCGAGCGATGCAAAATTGTTCGGGCCGCCGACATAGTCTTTTCGGCCCTTGCAGCTCCGAAACAGAACGCCGCTGTGGTGGCCCATCGCCGATTGGGAGACCTGCACGTAGAGATGATCGCCGTGGAGGGTAATTTCCCCGGACACGGCAATGCCGGCCTGGTTGGAGCGGAGGTCGTAGGCATCGGCCTTAAGACCTAGCGCTATGGCAATACGGCGGAGCTGGGATCTCGCACGGCTGTGGAAGAGGCGCTTGGCCTCAGCGTCGTAGGCGACCGACTTCCGGAAATCGAAGGCTTTGGATGTCCTGGACATGTGGGAGGCTCCGAGAGCGGGCGAAATCATCCCGGCGGCTCGCTCTCGCCGCGCGCCGGGCTCGCCTGAAGTCCCGGCCCTCCTCTTCCTCTCATGCCGCGGCCTTGACGGCGCGCCACCACGCGATCCGCTCTTCCCGTGTCGCGTTGGCGAGGCGAGCCAAGAGATCGCCGTGGCAGGCGCGCGGCGCGCAGAAGCAGACGAGATCGCGGCCGCGCAATTCGTCGAGCACACGCAGCAAGTGGTGCTGGTCAGCCAGCCACCGCACATGTTTCGCGATGACGGCCGCGCGGTCGCTGTCCTGGCCGATCCGGAACGGATTGCCCCACTTGCTGCCGCGACCGATGTAGACGGCGCCAGCCGGGATCCCCACGTGATGCTTGTTGAGAACCCTGCACATCGTCTGCCTCCTGATTCTTCGCGTTGCGTCGGACTGGCGGTAGGGCGCGGCCCAGCACCGGATGTCACGCGAGGCATTTTCGCCGAAGCGGGAACGGCTTGCCCGTTGACATCCGATGCGCCGCGCCCAGGCAGGACGCGATGCAACGCGCATCAGGAGGCGGACGGTTGCAGGGTTGTGCGCGACATCACGCGGGCGGTAGGCATTGCCGTTCATCGGAACGCGGAAGTCGGCGGTGGTACACAGAAAATACGGCAGCCGACGACGCTAGGCTCGCTGCGGCTTCGCTCAGCTACCGGCCGGAAGCGTGACCTGCTCGATGAACTCCTCGAGAAGGTCGTTGGTGGACTTGACAAGGATTGCGTCGGCCGAGATCACGACGACCATGCCTCCAAAGCCGTCGGGACGCATGCGCGAGCAGGTGAAGGACGACACCGCCGCCACGTAATTGAGCGTCGGTGACCGGCGCACGATATCCTGCATGATGGATTCCCAGGAAGTCATGCTGAGGTCGAGATCAACGAACTGCGCGTTCGGTTCGGCGCCGTGCAACTTCAACAGATGCGCCTTGACGAGGGTATTGGCAACATTCTCGCCAGGCGCCTGGGATTGCGCGAGCGCGGCCTCCAGTGCCGCGCGCTCAACCAAGATCATGTCGGCTGGTCCCTGCTCGGAGAAGAAATACCATGCTTCTCCGTCCCGCTCGGCCTCAAAGATGTTTGAAAGCAGCAGACGTTCGAGCGGAGTCATGTCGGTATCAGGTATCGTCTGCTGGATCACGGTCGGCGTGTAGTAATCAGCCATTTTGGCTCTCCTTTGGATACGACGACCTGACACTCCTTTGACGGTGCGCCGGGCCGGGATGATGTGGATGAGAGAGAACGTCCGGTGGGAGACGTCTCAGAGCCGCCAGGTCAGGTGCCTGGCGGTGGCAATCGAGCATCTACCGGTAAGACAGATTACGATCCCACGATGCTTGGGATCGCGCGGCACTCGTCGGTCAGCTTGCGGGCCGCGCTACGGACGACCGCCCGCCAGCCATCGTGTACGGTGATGTCGAGACGCAGGTAGGTTCCGTACGTCGTCAGGCTTCTTCCGAAGTTCTGGCCGGAGGATACGGCGGCTCGACCTCACGCTCGATCGGTCGCGTGCGGCCCATCCATGGTTCTGGACGGATACACTTCACCCAATCGGCGAATGACGGGATGAAGCCGAGATCCTCGGCGATATGCTGCTCGCCGACCCAGCGCGTGGGAATGATGCGGCCGGACGACAAGGTGATGGTCTGGCCGAAGATGGTCTCGGCCAGGAAGATGCCCTCGGCATGGTGCCGCAGCGCGCGGTGCCGGAAATCCGCCGTGATCAGCTTGCTGGCATCGAACCAGCTATGGATCGCCAGATAATCTTCGACCGCCCCGCCCCATCTCCTCACCGAGGATAGCGAATGGTGATACGGATGCGCCATCGGTCCCTCCCTCAGAACACATGCTGGGTGTATTCTGAGGTTTCGATCCGCTCATTGAAATTGAGCGTGACCGTTCGATCGCCGACGTCGAAGAGAAAGTCGCCGTAAGCGCCCTGGTTGATTTCCCATCCGCGATAGGTCTGTTGGAGGAGATCGTAGACCAACTTCTCGATCGCATCCTTGACCGATAGGGTCTCGCGGACGACGGCTACGCTTCCCATCCGACGCGCGCGATATCGATATCGATGAGCCGAAGATCCGCGTCAGCGCCTTCGCCGTCGATGACGGCCTCATCGACTTGCCCGCTGTCAGCATAGCCGTTGAATGTCACCTCCACGGTATCGATGCGAGCGTTGGCGAGCGCATCGAACAGCGCTGTCTTGTTTTCCGAGAGAGCGGATTTGCATAGGTTGACGAATTCCTGGTCTCGCGCGAGCCAAGAGGCAGAATCGAAACCCGAGTTCGGTGTTGAGCTGTCGTCTGTCATGAGTGTGCTCCTGAGACAATGAAGCCCGGCGCGATGGCCGGGCGTGAGAGATGAGAAGACGTAGCGAATGACTGCGGAGCGGCGTCTGCCGCCCCGCAGCCATGGACTATTCGGCAGCGACGGCCTCTGTCGGCTCAATCTCGCCGGCGGCGCTCACCTGCCCCTCGTCATCGGCGAGGAATTCGGGCAGCGGCTGTGCTGACCCATCGGTCACGTCCGACGGCGGCGTCATTTCGGCTAGCCGCATCGGCTCGGGGAGCCAACGCGTATCTGCGAGCAGGCGCTCGGCCTCCTTGGCCATCTCGGTCTTCTTGAGGTGGTCGATGAGCTGCACGGCGGCCTCGCCCTTGGCCTCGCGAACCGCTTCGAGGATCCGATTTTTGGTGACACGACCAAGATAATTGTCGACGGTCGGCCGCCAGCCAACCTCCGCCATGTCGAGATTGACCGCCCGCGCCAGCCGATCAGCCTGATCGAGGCGACGCTGCAGGCCATTGGCGGTCACGCCGTGGCCGCCGCTATAGCGGTCGACTTTCTCAAACAGGGCATTGACGCCAAAGGACACGCAATGGGCGAGCAGCGCCAACCGGCTGGCATCGTCAAGCACGGCGAGCCAGTCCCACAGCGCCTGTTCGTCGGTCGGCAGATCGGCATTCCAGGCCGCATGCCGATCCGCGATGGACTTTGCAGACACGCTCTCTTTCAGATCCGGCGTCTGGCCCGGAAGCTGGACGTGGCGCACGCCGGCTTCAAGACAGCCCGGCGTGTAGGTCTGGTAGAAGGCGTCGACACAGAGCTTGTGCAGGAGAGCTGTCATCGCGACCTGCGGATGGCAAGCGACGGAATCGCGCAGCGCCAGTGTGCGATGCGCGGTCAGCTCCGTCACGAGCCGGTCGAGTAACGGCCGGATGGCATCGTCGTCGTCCTCCTCGTCCGCACCTACCTGGCCCGCGACCGTGATCGTGGCGCGTTGGACGGGCGGGACTCCGTGGTTAGCAGCATCGGCGACAGATGCTGCTGCGCTCGCTTCGGGATGAGGCTCGGTCGTCGCCGCAACGAACGCGGCCTCGTCCTCGCGGCGTACGTAGCCCCGCTCGACCTGCAAGCCGCCCTCACCATCGATGCTGACGAAGGCGCCGGCATGGATGATCTCGGCGGGCTTGAAGACGTCCGGTCGGTTCGCGAAGGCCTCGAGCGCTTCCTCGAGTTCGCCAAGACGGGCATCCACCTCATCCGGCAGTTCGTCGGCGTCGTCATATTTTGCCTGAAGCGCGTCGTATTCAGCCTGGAGGGCATCGAAGCTCGCCTGCTCGTCGGAGGTCAGATCAGTCGGTGTTCCCTGGAGCCGACGGTGCCCGTGATCATGGCCGTAGGGAAAGGAGGCGGCGACATCCAGCCACTTCCAGCCTTCGGCGGCGACGGTCTCGGCTTCCGTCCGCAGCTTGTCGGCGACAAGACGTTCGAGCAAGGTGACATCTTCGAGCCAGCCTCCACCATCCTCTTCGAAGAGATCGCGCAACACGTTGCCTCCCGCCGCCTCGTAGGCCGGCAGGCCGACGAAGCGCGCGCGCTTGTCGGAGGCCCGCACCGCGCGTTCGGTCAGAAGGCGCCTGATTTGGTACGGCTCGTCGTAGCCCGACTTGTTTATGGTCTCCCAGACTTGTTCCTGTCTGATATGATCGGCGGTCACGGAAAACGCCATCAACTGTTCCAGCGACATGCAGTCATCTGCATAGACGTCGAGCAGCTTCAGCGAGACGGCCGCAAGCCGGAGCCGCTGCGTCACGACGTTGACGGAGACGAAGAAGATGGCCGCGATATCTTCCTCGGACTTACCTTGCTCGCGCAACGTTTGAAATGCGCGAAACTGGTCAAGGGGATGCAGGCCTTAGATTATGCGTCAAGTGTCCTGTTAGCTGGATGACTCTGATTCTGTGGCCTTTCTGGCTGCATCCTGCATTTTGGGTGTATTTTTGGCTTTGAATCGCAGCCGGTGGGAGT
>Ga0268298_10000161_pt1 | contig 82812 bp, 96 predicted proteins | sample WWTPWeurt_MetaG_FD_194462 | JGI IMG/M metagenome (GOLD analysis project Ga0268298, IMG submission 194462) | Activated sludge microbial communities from WWTP in Nijmegen, Gelderland, Netherland - WWTP Weurt | ecosystem: Engineered > WWTP > Aerobic digester > Activated sludge | place...
CGCCTGCTCGACTCCATGTTCGCCAAGAGCGCCACCCGCGACCGCAAACTGGCAAGGGAACTGCTGCGGCAGATTCCGCTGCGATACTGGACGCGAAAAACGCTGCGCGGCCTGCTGCGCTACGTGTTTTCGCGCCCCGCATCCTGAGCCTTGCGGCGCGCGCGCGCGTAGTCGAGAAACGCCGTGACATCATCGGAACACAGCAGGTGGACGACGCGGCGTATCTCGGCCTCGGGCCACGACCACCATTGGGTCATGCGAAGCGCTGCACGCGTCGCCTCGTCGAAACGCCAGCGAACGTGGCGCGCCGGGTTGCCGGCGACGATCGAATAAGGCTCGACGTCCCGCGTCACCACGGCGCGCGCCGCCACGACCGCGCCATCGCCGATCGTGACGCCGGACAGAATCAGGCAGCCCGACCCGAGCCAGACATCGTTGCCGACGATCACGTCGCCGCGGGTCGCGTCAGCCCCGGCAATATGCCGCGCCTCGTCCACCAACAGCGGAAACGGATAGTTGCTGACCCAGTCCGTGCGGTGGTTCCCGCCCAGGAAGATATGCACGTCATCGGCAATCGACGTATAGGCACCGATGCGCAGCGTCGTGCCCTGCGACCAGTCATGCACTTCCGGCATGCCGTAGGTGCCGATGCCGATCTCGAAACCGGGGTAGCGCTCTCTGAAACGAACCTGGCCGCGGTAGAACTTCGGTATGCGCTTGCGCCCGAAACGGCGTTTCCACCACGCGCGCAACCCGCGCCCGAAATCATGCCTTGCCATGTTGCTCGTACCTCGAGCCGGCCGCTGCAAGCAGCGCGAGCGGAATCCACACCAGGAACCAGTGTTCCTTGGGACCCGACAGGAACGCCCCGCCTTCCGTCAAGCCTGCCACGAGCCCATAGACCACCGGGGCGGAACCGATGAATACCGCCCGATCCCGACGCAGGCGCCAGCCTGTGGTCAACGCCGTGGCGTACAGCGAGATCCACAGCACCAGGCCGATCGCACCACATTGGTAGAGCACGGAAAGCGCCAGGTTGTGAGGGTCGGACAGGGTAAGGTCGAGTCCCTCCACGCGGATCTGCAACGGATTGCCGTAGCCATGTCCCGCGAGCGGCTGGTCCATGATCAGCCGGATCGTTTCGTTCCATATCTGCGGCCGGAACGACAGGCCGCGCTGGGCAAGGAGGTCGGACCATCCGGTTGCCACGATTGCTGCTACGGCCAGGTAGGCAATCAGCACCATTACGCCCCGCCGGTTTCCCAGCAGCAAGGCGAGCCACGCCACTGTCACCGTAAGCGCGACCAGCGGCGTACGCGAACCGGTTGCGACGATCAGCGCGCCCAGTGCGAGAACGGCGACGATGACGGACGGCGCAAACGGCCGGCCCTGCCATGTCCAGTGCGCCAGCCAGAGAACCAGAAAGAATCCGAACACGTGCGAGATCAGCAGCGGGTTCCCGAACGCACCATAGCCGGTCAGGCGGTCGCCGTGCCCGTCAAGTGCGTGCCCGGCCAACAGGACGATCGCACCAGCAACGGCAATCCATGCCGAAGCGGTCAGGGCCTGAACCAGTCGCTCGTACCGGTAACGCGTAAGCCCGACGATCCCTGCGAACACGAGCAGGACATAGAGCGGACGTTTGATCAGCGACGTTACAGCCTGATCCGGGTTCGACCACGACAGGCTCAAGGCGGCATACGTGGCGAAGACCAGAAAGGCGACAACGATGGGCGAGCGCACCAGGTGCGCGATGGTGTCGCGGCGAACGGCGACCAGCAGCGCCGCAGGAAGCGCGATCAGCCAGTAGAAGAACTGGTGATACAGGCTGCGATTTCCGCTCCATATCATGCCGGTCAGCAGAAGGACCAGCCCCGCCGGCAGCACGTACCCGGTAATGCAGTCCGCAACCCGTGTCGCGAAAGGGCGTTCGTCCGGACCGGAGCGCGGAAGATGTTCCGGGGTCGTCACGGAAAGGCTGTTCGGGGGCGTTGGCAAAGCCATGTCGCGGTGCAATTCACGGGAACGACGCCGGTCGATCCTCCTCGAGGCAATCGACGGATTCTAGCGAATTTGCCCTTCCCTGACGGGCATGTGGCGCGTGGTAACATGCAACGTCCGCGAATATCCTCACTTCCATGAGCGCTACCGATGCGCCGGCGGCGTCCAGCCTGAGCATCTATCTCCGCCTGCTGACCTATGTGCGCCCCTATGCGGGGCGATTTGCGGTCAGCATTCTGGGCTACGTCATATTCGCCTCTTCCCAGCCGATGCTGGCCGGGGTCCTCAAGTATTTCGTCGATGGACTGACGCACCCGGAAACTGCCGGCTTCCCCGGCATTCCGCTGCTCGACGGCCTGCCATTGATGCACGCGGTGCCGCTGCTGATCGTGGCGATCGCCGCGTGGCAGGGCGTGGGATCCTACCTCGGCAGCTATTTCATTGCGCTGGTTTCGCTCAGCGTCGTGCACGACTTGCGCCAGGCCCTGTTCGCCAGCCTGATGCGCCTGCCCAACGCCTTCTACGACAACCACAATTCCGGGCATCTGATCTCGCGCATCACCTTTGACGTGACGATGGTGACGGGCGCCGCGACCGAGGCGATAAAGGTCGTGATCCGCGAAGGACTGACCGCGGCCTTCCTGTTCGCCTACCTCCTCTGGATGAACTGGAAGCTGACGCTCGTTCTGGTGGCAATACTGCCCCTGATCGCGCTGATTGTCGGACGCGGAAGCCGCAAGTTCCGCAAGCAGGCTCGCCGCATCCAGCAGGCCATGGGCGACGTGACGCATGTCGCGTCGGAAGCGATCCAGGGCTATCGCGTGGTGCGCAGTTTCGGTGGCGAAGACTATGAAACACGCCGCTTCGAGGGGGCAAGCGCGGATAACACGCGCAAGCAACTGCGCATGGTCAAAACCTCCGCGACGTTCACGCCGATGCTGCAACTGGTGACCTATGTCGCCATGGCGACCGTCCTGTTCCTGGTGCTCTGGCTGCGCGGTTCCGCCACGGTGGGAGATCTCGTTTCCTACATCACCGCGGCCGGACTGTTGCCCAAGCCGATACGCCAGCTTTCCGAGGTCAGCTCGATGATCCAGCGTGGCGTTGCCGGCGCGGAAAGCATCTTCGAACAACTCGACGAACCACCGGAATCGGACAATGGCACAGTCGAACGCGAGCGAATCGAAGGTCGTATCGAGGTGCGCGACCTCAGTTTCCGCTATCCCGGCACGGAGCGGAACGTGCTCGAGAACGTGAGTTTCCGGATCGAGCCCGGCCAGATGGTCGCCCTCGTCGGCAGGTCGGGCAGCGGCAAATCCACGCTGGCTCAGCTGGTTCCGCGCTTCTACCATCACGAGCAGGGGCAGATTCTGCTCGACGGCGTCGATGTCGAGGATTTCACCCTGCGCAACCTGCGGCAACATATCGCGCTGGTCACACAGCAGGTGGTCCTGTTCAACGATACCGTCGCCAGCAATATCGCCTACGGCCAGCTCGCCGCCGCGCCGCGCGAGGCCATCGAGGAGGCCGCACGCGCTGCCTATGCGAGGGAGTTCATCGACCGCCTGCCTCTCGGATTCGACACGCTGATTGGCGAAAACGGCGTCATGCTGTCCGGTGGGCAGCGGCAACGCCTGGCCATCGCGCGTGCCTTGCTCAAGAATTCGCCGATCCTGATCCTCGACGAAGCCACCTCGGCGCTGGACACCGAATCGGAGCGTCACATCCAGGCCGCGCTGGATCGCGCGATGCGTGGCCGCACCACGCTGGTCATTGCCCACCGCCTGTCCACGATCGAGAAGGCAGACGTGATCCTCGTGATGGATCAGGGCCGTATCGTCGAACGTGGCAACCATACCGAATTGCTGGCAACGGGAGGCCATTACGCGCGGCTCCATGCCATGCAGTTCCGTGAGGAAGCGCTCGCCTCGAACACCTGAAAACGCCCGGCGGAACGACCCGCTTTCGCGTGGTTCGTTCTGTCAGGCGATCTTGAGGCCGCGATCCCGTTTTTTCGCTCAGATCGCCAGTCGATAGGCAACCAGCATCGACTTGTCCGACAGCAGGCTCTGCTTGTGCTCCTTGACGGCGATCATCGGCACCGCGTCCTGCAGTTGCGGAAACGCCTGAAACAGCGCTTTCATGTCCCGTTTTTCCGTCACCAGGATCACGGATTTCGCGTCCCCCGGGATTTCGCCTTTGTTTTCGATTACAGGAATCGGTCGCGTCGGATTCAGGTAAAAGACCGTCGTCGTATGATGGGACTTGAAAAAGACGATCTGGTCTTCCGGACGGCGCTCCTTGGCGAGCGACAGGGCAAATGATTTTTCCGACCGATAAGCGTCGATACCGGGCAGGACAAGGCCGAAGACGACCGTCATTTGCAGCGCCGCCAGCAGCACCAGCAGCGGAAGCCACGGCGCAACAGGTGCGTCGTTCAGGCGGGCAAGCGTGGTCGGCACCAACGGACGAACCCTGGCCGACTGCACGAGGATCACGGTACCGAGCACACTGGCGGCAGAAGCCAGCCAGAACTGCATCGGCACCGCGACGTCGCGGATTCCGAAACGCGCCGCAACGGGCAGCAGCAACAAGCCCATCTCAACGACCGTCATTGCCGCCACGGTTCCGAGCAATGCCGGTCGCTGCCAGCGGTGCCCCCGTTCCTGGACCAGGTATGCCGCGAGCAGCATCATGCAAAAGGGCATGATCGGCAGGATGTAATACCAGCGGCGCGACCCCGACGCCGAGAAGAACAGGAAGATCAGGCCGATCGCCTCGAGCAGCCGGCGGTAGTTCGGTTCCAGCCGGGCGTAGCGCGGAACGTAATAAACCAGGGCCGCGACCAGCAGCAGGGACCAGGGGAAGACGATCCGTGGAACGTGATACAGATAGCTATAGAAGGGATCCTTGTGATCGAACGGATCCGCGTAGCGCACCAGGTTCTCGCGGATCAGCAACTCGATCGCACCGCGGTGATCGCCTTGTGCGCGCACGCCTTCCGGCATGTCGAGCAGCGAGGCGCCGAGGTAGGGCAGGAGGAACACGCCGATGCCCAGAACCGCTGCCGCGAGATGCGCCAGATTCAGGTGGCGCTTCCACAGGCCGTCGCGCAACAGGAACGGCACGATGACCAGGATCGGAACGACCGCCGCCGTCAGTCCCTTCATCTGCGAGCCAATCGCGCACAGCAGATAGAAGACCAGATAGGAACCGAAATCCGTCCGCTCCCGCCTCTCGATGAACCAGGCCAGCGCCGCAGTGATCAGTGCGAGATTGGCCATCTCTGCGGACGCCGTATGCGTCCAGAACAGGAATCCGAAGCAGGTCGCGATGAGCCAGGTGCCCAGCCAGGCAACCATGCGGTCGAACAGTTGGGTCGCGATGCGATAGCTGCAGAACAAGGCCAGCAGTCCAGCGACGGCGCACGGCAGGCGCACGCTGAACTCGTCGAGAGATCGCGTGACACCCGCAGCAAGGGTAACCAGCCAGTAGGACAGCAGGGGCTTGTCGAAATAGATTTCGCCGTTGATGACCGGATGGAACCAGTCCTTGTACAAGAGCATGTTCCGGGCAATCTCGGCCCAGCGATCCTCGGAGCCGGTCAGTGCCCGGCCCAGGCCGGTTCCGAACAGCAGGATTGCGACAACCGGCAGGAACCACCTGGATGGCGCGCGCAGGTACATGGGTCGTAATGTCATCGTCTGGACCGGGTATCTGAAGAAGCGGCAGGGCAGCGGTCGAAGCGCGCGCGCAATCCTGCCGGCCTGGAGCCCACCGGGGCGTTCGCACGAACCGGCGGTTCCGCGCGATCGCGACATGCGGCACGCGAAGCAGCACCCTGCCCTTCGCGATGTCGGCCGCATGGTCGATGCGTGCGCATAGGACATCGCAGGCCGGATCGACCGCGGAAAGACGGACCGGCGGAAATGAAGGAACCCGCACGGTTGCGCGGCAAGACTGCCCGGCCACCCCGTGATGATGATCCGGGTCGCCCCGAGGGCAGCGCGCTCAAGTGGTAGCGAAAGCGGGGGAACGCGCGCCACGGGGCTTCCGGCGCAGAAAGCAGAAACCGCGTTTCGAATGCGGTGAAACGTGGCTGCCGACCCGTGAAGTCAAACCTCACTCGCCCGGAATGGGCGGTGGTCGAGAACGATCCACCCTCTCGTTCCCGGACAAGATGCGAGCGCGAGTAACGCGCGCGGAAATAGGCGTGGGCGCTGATAGCGTGGCCCCTAGTTTTTCAGGGCGCCACGCTATCAAGGAAGGATTACGAGTGAATTAACCGATCGACCAGCCCGGATCGATCCCGAGGCGGCGAGTTGCCGAGGTTTGGCCCGGGCGGACCGGTTTCCCTGGTTCCGCGTTCCCCGTCAGCCGGATTGTCCGGCAATCCCCAGATCTGCAAAGCCGTTCTTTTCGATCGCCGGCAAACGGCCTGATCCAAAACGGTAGCCTGAAATAAAAGCCCGGCCGCCGTCGAAGCTCAGCCAAGACCGGTCGCCTGGCAAGCGAAACAAGTGCCTCATGTTGCGCTCGACGAGACGCTTGCCCAACGCGCCCCGAGCGAATCGCAGATCGGCCAGATCGATCAGCCCGAAATCGCCGCCGGGCATGAGAATGACATTGCCGAGATGCAGCGAACGGAAATAGACGCCGAGTCCATGCAACTTTGCGACGAAAGCGCCGAACTCGAAGCGAAGCCGTGTTCCGCAGCTGTCGACCGCGACGAGCTGCCGCAGCGCCTGCCCTGCGACCGGTCGATAATGCACGGCATCGCGTGAAATCGCCGGCAACCAATAGACGCCGACCACCGCGGGACACGGAATGCCACGTGCAGTCAGCGCCTCGGCATTGTCCGAAAAACGCTGGGCATAGGGATACCAGACAGCAGAGGACAACAGTCGCTTGCGACGGAACAGCTTGAGGTAGGTGCCGTCCCGCAGCAGAAGCACCTTTTCGCCGTGGCCATCGGCTTCGACGACCTCCGCGCCCTCGCGCAGACTCAGGAAAGATTCGTATTCAAGCTTTACCACTGCACATTCCCTGCAGGGAAAAGCTTAATTTTACCTTAAATTAATATTGCCTTAATAAACCGCGTAACACTTTGGCTCAGGGTGGCAAGACGCCGTCGAGCCATCGGTGCAACTCGCTGCCGGCAGGCCAGTTGCGCAGCAGGCGTAAGCGGTCGCGGCGCCAGGCGCGCGCATGGCCGGCCGCGCTGCGGTGCTGGCACATGGCGTCGAGGTCGATCAACTTGATCTCGCGCCCGTCCCAAAGCAGATTGGTCGCCTTGAGGTCGCCGTGGCTGATGCGCACACGATGCAGGGTCGCGAACAGCGTGCGCAGGGCGGCGGCAATAACCGGCGGCGGTGGAACAGATGGATCGAGGTGGCCAAGGAGGTCAGCACCGCCGCAGTACTCGGTAATCAGCCAGGCGCGGCCGCGCAGCGGCCCCTTGCGCTCCTCGACCAGCGCCAGGGGTGTCGGTGTCGCGATCCCGTACAGGGCGAGCCGGTGGCCCTCGCGCCATGAATGCCAGCCGCGACTGGGCCGCCACACCCGCGACAACGCGTGGCGCAGGCTCTTCAGGTTGTAACGCTTGATCACCAGCTCGCGATCGCCGAGGCGCACTCGACAGACCGTACAGGTGTTGCCGCGCTTCAGTACCGTGCCTGTTTCCATCCAGCGATCCGGATCCGCGAGCAGCAGCTCGAATGCGTCGGCATCGCTGCGCAGCACGGCCGTAAAGCGGTCGAACCGACGCACCACCTTGAACAGCGAGCAATCGCGGACGGTCTTCGACAGGAAATCGCGCAGGCGCCAGGCACGCGCCTCCACCAGCGCCCGACGCAACGCCGCGTCCGACAACGGACGCAGACTGGCAGCGCGATACGCATCCAGCAGCGGCGCGACGGCGGCGTCCCAGGTGCGGGGCAATTGCGCGAGCAGCATTGCCAGATCCCGGGCAGCCGCCTGCTCCGGCAGCGGACCGGCACCGTGCGCCCGCACGGACCCGGCGTCGATCAGGTACAGACGGGTGTTGTGGCGCAGGAAGTTGTCGAGGTGCAAGTCGCCGTGGCTCAAGCCTGCCCCATGCAGCCGGCCGAGCAGTTCGAACATCGGCACCAGCAACGCCATCGCCGCGTGGTCGCCGGGCGGCCGTCCATCGAACTGGCGCCAGGCGTCGAGAACGGTTTCGGCATCGTCGAGAAACTCGGTCAGCACGACGTGGCCGCCGCCGCCAAGGCCATGAGCCGCTTCCAGGCGCGGGGTCGGAATGCCGGCCGCGGCCAGCGCTTTCACGCCCGCGTGTTCGCGCTGCCAATAGCGTTCGCTGCGCGCATCGAAAAACAGTTTGGCCAGCAGGCGCCGGCCGTGACGTTCAGCCTCGCCGACGATGCGCCTGCCCGGCAGCACGCGCAGCACGCGGCGCACGACCAGTTCGCCCTCCGCCTCCCCGTCGGCGAGGGCAATCCGGAACGGCACGGGTGGCACCCGTCCCGCAGCGCGCAGCATTGCGGCGTCGAGCAGGGGCGGCACCGCCGTCATCGCTGCAGCACCGGCCGATGGGCGAACTTCCGCTGGTAGCGAAGCTTGAGACGCGCCGCCTCGCGCTCGAGATGCTGCAGCAGGGATCGTTCCCTGACGAGCGTCTCCCGCAGCGTGCCGGGAAAGTATTCGCGCAGGAAGCGAAGCTTGTCCCGCGCGGTCAGACCGATGTCGAGTGCCGAAAAATAGAGTGCGGCCAGATCCTTGTCGCGCCAGCGCCTCGGCGTTCGCACGCGAATCTGCGCGCGATGCAGATCGATCACGAACAGGCGCAACGCGCTTGCACACGGCGGCGGATCGAGGTGCAGCAGAAAATGGCACAAGTAGAAGTCGCGATGATTGATGCCGCCCTCGTGCATGCGACGCGTGATCGCGGCCACCTCGCGCAGCAAGGCACGTTTCAGCGCGGGGTTGGGCGGCATGTCGCGCCAGCCCTGCGTGTAGGTGTCGAGATCGACGGCGGGTTCGATTGCGGCAGTCACCAGGAACGATTCGCGCCGCGCCGGACCACGGCCGCGCTCGCCGCAGGCCACCGCCTGCATGGTCGGCACGCCGATCGCATGGCACGCGCGGATCGCGCGCCACTCGTTCGCCGCACCGATCACCGGCTTGCGCAGCCGCAGCAGGTCGCCGGCAATGCGCCCCCAGCCGATGCCACGCTGCAGCTTGAGGTAGTAGGCCCGGCCGTCCAGCTCGAAACGCAGCGTGCGCCTGCCTTCGAGATCGCGCACGATCGCGTCGGCGGGGGCCGCGCGGCCGAGCGCCTGCGCGGCGGCAAACGGATCCTGACCATCCCAAATCGATAAGAACGGAGAGGCCAGGTCGACCCGGCTCATGACGGCGTCTCGAGAATGATGTCGGCGGCGCGCTCGGGCATGCTGTAGAGATCGGTGCGATCGGCAAAGGCCAGGGCGTTGTTCCGCCAGCGGGTCCGTGCATTCGCATCGCCCAGCATGGTTGCGAGCGCATCGTTCAATGCCGCCTGGTCGAATGGCTCGGCGACGACCTTGCCGGCATCGGCATCGACGATGTAATGTGCATAACCGCAGGCGGCGCTGACAAGGACCGGCAATCCGGCGACCAGCGCCTCGAGCAGCACGGTGCCGGTGTTTTCGTGGCGCGCGGGGTGCGTCAGGAGATCCGCCCCGAGCAGGAAACGGGGCACATCGTTGCGCCCGCCAGGAAGGAAAACCTGATCGCCGATCCCGAGCGCCTGCGCGCTCCGCCGGTAAGGCCGCGGATCATCTTCCCCGATGGCCACCAAGCGCGTCCGCCGGCGCAATGGCCCGGGCAGGCTGGCGATGGCGGCGATGGTCCGGTCCAGTCCCTTGCGGGGAAAATCGGAACCGATCTGCACCACCAGCAGGTCATCCGCCGCAAGACCGAACTCCGCGCCGAACGCGGCGCGCGCTTCGAGCCGGATCGCGTCCGCATCCGGCGGCGCCCGGCGGTCCGGTGCGATGCCTGGGGGCAGCATGTGAAACCGGCGCGGGTCCGTACCGTAGTAGCGGACGAACAACGGCAACTGGGTCGCGGAGATCATGAGGATTTCGGTGCCCGCCTCGGGGCCGAACACCGCCCGCTCGTAGCGCGAGAAATGCCGGTAGCGCGGGCTATAGCGATACAGGGGCTTGCGCAGCGTTCGCGCCTTTTCCTCGAAACACGGGTCGGCGGCGTAATACACGTCGAGCCCCGGCATCTTGTTGAATCCGACGACGCAGTCGGCAGGCCGGGCAGCAAGGTCGGCCTGAACCCAGCTGGTGAATTTCCGGTACAGACGGTGGTTTGCAATTGCGCGCACCGGCACCGTGACGACGTCGAAGCCGGGCGGAATGTCGCCGTGCCACTCCAGCACATAGACACGGATGGCATGTCCGCGCGCCTGACAGGCACGCGCGATGCGGATGAAATCGCGCTGCAGTCCGCCGAACGGGAAATACTTGTAAAGACAGAAAGCGAGCTGCATCACGCGCCTGCGATTGGTTGACCGAACGGCGATCCGGCACACCGGATTGCCTGGCCACTGGCTTGTTCGACTTGCAGCGATTATCCCATGAAGGCAGTGCGGCCGAAGCGCGCCGGTCGGGGCGCGCAAGCGGTCAGGCCGGAGGCGGACCCTACCGGGCGCGCTTCGTGCCCGCGCGCAGGGCGAGCCGGCGCCACAGCCAGCGGCCATAGCGCGACAAACGTTCGACGCCGAGATAGTCGAGCAGGAAGCGCAGGCGATCGCTGCGGCGCCATTCTGTTGCATGGCGGTTGAGAGTGTCGAGGTCGCGCAAGGCACAGACCGTCGCAAACGGCCGGCTGCGCGACTTCTCGAGGTCGATGACGCGCGCTTGCGCTGCGCCGTCGCCATCGACGCGCACGAAGATGTGCTTGGGGTAGAAGCAGTTGTGCTGGATGCGGCTTTCATGCATGCGCCGCGCAAGGCGCGCGACCGCGCCGATGACGTTGCGCCGGACGGCGGCCGGCGGGGCGCCGTCGCCCACCCAGCCGGCGACCAGGGATTCGAGCGAGACGAAACCGGCCAGCTCCTCGGTGATCAGGATCGCGCGATGGCCACTGCCGTCGCGGCGCGCAGCGAAATACACCGGCTCCAGCGTCGGCACGCCGCAGTCGCGGTAATGCATGATGTGCTGGAACTCGCGCCAGAAGGTCGGGATGCCGTGGATCGGATGACGCCACGAGAACGTCTTGTGGTTCTCCTGCCTCTTGAGGAATACGCCGCGCTTACCCGTCGAACCGGCCTGCGCCAGTTCGCAGCGCGACACGCCGCTCCAGCCGCCGCGCCGCTTGTTGGGCTCCTCGAACCAGCCGGCCTCGAGTTGCCACAGGGATTCGAAATCCGCCAGCCCGTTGCCTTCGAGCACGGCCCGCCAGTCGTCCTTGACGTAATCGCGCATGACGCCTTTTGCCCGCGCCGCCGGGCGCTCAGGAACGCGGCACGCGCAGCACGTAGGCGCGCTTCTTGTCGATACGCTTCAGGAAGTCGACATGCCCGACGATCTGCAGTCCGGCAGCAGCGACTTCGCGTTCGAACTGCGCACGCGGAATCACCAGGCGATTCACGCTGGCCGTTTTGCCGGCGCTGCGTCGGCGTTCCTCGAGCCGCGCCCGCTGCCAGGCACCGAGGTTGCCGTCCACCCAGAGGGTGACGATCACGGTGTCCGCGCTGACGCGAGCGAATTCCTTGAGCATCAGGATGCGGTCTTCGCTTTTCTCGATGTGGTGCATCAGCCGGATGCTGCAGACGCATTGCACGAACTTGTCCGGCAGGCCGGTGGCGAAAGCCGAGCACTGATAGGTGCCGGCAAGGCGCGAGGTGACCGCCGGCGGGCGCATGCGCAAGCCCTCGTCGATCATCGCCTGGCTGTTGTCCGCGGCGTAGATCCGGCGGTTCGGCTCCTCGGCCAGCATGGCCCAGAAGCGACCGGTGCCGCACGGCAGGTCGAGCACGGTAGACGGCCGCCCGGCCATCACCAGCGCCTCCCGCACCATCGCGGTCTCGCGCCAGGTGATGAAGCGGTCACCGAGGCTCGCGTGGTGCTTCTCGAAGTACTGCTTGGCGTGCTTCGGGTCATATTTGTCCGAGAACTCGTAGTGCGGCAGGCGAGAGTCTTCTTTCATGCGCTGGCTTTCGTGATTGCTGGAAGGCGTCATCGGCGCCGATCGACCGGCGAACGCGGCACGCGCAGTGCCCGCTCCGCCTTTCGTGTCGCCAAGGACCGGGATTGTAAGCCAGACGCTCGATCGGCCCGGGGAATATCGCTGGCCACGCGTGACCGACACTCGGGCGTCGTACGGACGTGGGCGGGAGAATCGGCGCAGTCGATCGCTCGCAAGCGCCCGCGTGCTGGCAATCCGGCGTCGGACGACACGCGGAGGCCTGAAATCCGCATGGATAGGGACGTTGCAGGTGGCATGCCGCACAAGGCCCGCCGATGGACGCTTTGCGCGCCCCCTCGCTTGAAACCAAGCCCCAATGCGGCTTGCCGGCGAACCTCCACGAGATGCCCACTCAACGCCCACGGTTGCCGCCGACCCGGCACCCCGCCCACAAGATGAGAATAATTCCTATTGATCCCGCCGCAAAAACCGCCTATATTGCGAATCGCTCTCATTTACCTATATCGGGAGATCTCCCATGAAAGGCACCCTCGCCACGCTCGTGGCACTGAGCACCGTGCTCTGGATCGCACTTGACGCCGGCACGGGCGGCCGCGTCGCCCCGCTTCCGGCCGCGACGGCAGGAGCGGCACGATGAAGCCGCTGCTGCGCATGATCGACACCGCGCGCGCCGACCTGCCCCTGCCCCCGCACGCCGAAGCGGCACGGCAATCGCCCGCCTCGCCCGAAGCCAGGCTGTGCATCGGCGCGCTCACCCTGCTGTTGCGCCACGGGCTGACTGGCTGCTCGCGCGCGGCCGAGCAGGCCGCCGACCTGCTCGAGCGCATCGCCGCTGCGCCCGGCGTGGATCGCGACATGCGCCGGCTGTGCGAAGCGGCCAGCCAGCGCCTCGACACCCGGCCACTGGCAGTGCTGCGATGAAGCAACCGAAGCCGCTCGATCGACTGGTCAGCCGGCTGCTCGGCAGCACGGCCGATGGCGATACGCCGTCGGCCCGCATCGCGGCCCTGCCCGGTGCGGTGCGCCCGGCCGGACCGGTCCGCCACCAGGCGCGCACCAAGCTGTGGGATCTGGAAGAGAAGCATCTGTGCCCGGTGGTCGGCACCTGCGTGCCGATGCACGAACTGGCGCGCTTCGCGAAGCGCTACCGCTTCGATGCCGACTTACACAACGAATTCGCGCTGCACGTCGAGGCGGTGTGCTACGCCAAGACGCGCAACGCCATTTCCCAAGCGATGCAGCGCCATCTCGACCACAAGTACGCACAGGTACTGTCGCGCTTCAGCCGCCTGCGCGACGACGCCGCGGTGTTCGACGCATGGCAGCAGTGCCTCGCCCGGGGCGAGGTCGCCGGCCCGCTGTGGGCAGCCTACACGCACAAGGCGTCCAGCGAGCTGACGCGCCACCGCATCTACGAAGACATCCACATGCTCTCGCACCAGGTCGGCGCCGGCCAGGCGGCCGATGCGCGCCGCCTCTCGCACCTGGAGCGCGAGTACGCGGCACTGAAGGCGGAACTCGCGACCGAACGCGCACAACTGCAGCAGCTGCGCCTGCAACTCGGACAGACGAGCGAGGCGCTCGCACGGACCGCGATGGAACGCGTCGCGCGCGACACCGAGCTCGACGCACTGCGCACGCGGCTCGCGCATCACGAATCCGGCCGGCGGCTGCGCGATCTCGAACAGCAGCTCGAACGTGAGCGTCAGGCCACGGCGCAGGCGGCCGGCGCGACGCAGCGTGCCGGGGATCTCGACCGCGCACTGCGCGCGGCGCGCGAAGAGGCGGAGAACGCCGCGCGCGAGCGCGATGCGGCACGCGCGGCATGCAACGCCGTCGAAAAGGTGCTGCGGACCGCCGCGCTGCCGCACGATGCCTTGGCGCACGACGGGGATTGCGCAGCGTGCGAGGACTGCGAATCGGCCGGTTCGGCGCGCTGCGTGCTGTGCGTCGGCGGGCGCACTTCGCTGCTGACGCAATACCGGGAGCTGGCCGGCCGCGTCGGCATCCGCCTGCTGCATCACGACGGCGGCCAGGAGGAATCGCTGTCGCGCCTGCCGGATCTGATCCACGGCGTCGACGCGGTGGTCTGCCCCACCGACTGTGTCAGCCACAGCGCCTACTACCACCTGAAGAATCAGTGCAAGCGCATCGGCAAGCCGGTGCTGTTCTTCAAGGGCGCAAGCGTGTCGAGCTTCGCGCTGGCGATGACGCGCTTGGCGGACGGCGACTACAGCCTCGCGGGCAGGCACGAAGCGTGAAGCGGCCCGGCGCCAACGACAGGGTGGGCCCGCCGGCTGCCGGATCGGCCGTCGAATCGGCAGCCGGCGCCACCGCCATGCCGCAGTCGGGCATCGCGCATTCGAGCACTGCGCAGTTGTTCCGCAGCGGCCGGCAGGTGCTGATGGAACATCGCGGCGAACCACCGCCTGGGCCTGACGCGATATTACACACCGATTCTGACCAAGTGACCGACCGGCGCGCCCCGCGCCGCCCATGCATCCCCGAGCCGACCGCCAGGCATAGAATCCCGACTCGGCGTCAACCGGCGCAGCGCGCGCATCGATCGACGATCGGCGCGCGCGCCGGCACACCGACCACCCGACCGAGGAGACAGCACATGCAGATCGAGAACAGCGTGTTCGTGGTGACCGGCGGCGCATCCGGCCTCGGCGCGGCCACCGTGCGCATGGCGGTCGATCAGGGCGCCAGGGCGGTCCTGGCCGACGTGAACGCCGCGGCAGGCGAGGCGCTCGCGCGGGAACTCGGCGACGCGACGACATTCGTCGCCGCCGACATCGCCAACGAAGCCGGCGCCGCGCGCGTGATCGACGCGGCAACCCGCCGCTACGGCGGCGTGCATGTACTGGTGAACTGCGCCGGCGTCGCGCCGGCCGAAAAGGTGTTGGGGCGTGGCGGCCCGCACGCGCTCGCAAGCTTCGCCCGCGTGATCGGGATCAACCTGGTCGGCACCTTCAACATGATCCGGCTCGCGGCGGACGCGATAAGCAAGGCACCGCCCAACGCCGACGGCGAGCGCGGCGTGATCGTCAGCACCGCCTCTGTCGCCGCCTTCGAGGGCCAGATCGGCCAGGCCGCGTATGCCGCGTCGAAGGGCGGCGTGGTCGCGATGACGCTGCCGATCGCGCGCGAACTCGCGCGCCACGGCATCCGCGTGCTGGCGATCGCGCCTGGCATCATGGAGACGCCGATGATGGCCGGCATGCCCGCCGAGTTGCGCGAGACGCTCGACAAATCCGTCCCCTTCCCGCCACGCATGGGCCAACCCGCGGAGTTCGCCGCGCTAGTGCGCCACATGGTCGAGAACCCCTACCTGAACGGCGAAGTCGTGCGCCTCGACGGCGCGATCCGCATGGCACCGAGGTAAAACAGGGCGCCTCGCGGAAGCGCTACCGAGGGGATCTGCCGGTCATCGAGGCAGGCTCGTTCAGATCGAGCAAGCGGATTGAACCGACGGATGCCGCATTTCGCCCTGCGCCGGGAGCGCCTATCCATGCACCATTCAGGCATGCCGAATCGCACGACCGATCCGGCGCGCGGATTCAGGGCGCAAGCGCGGCCTACGCGTCAGGCGAAGATGTCGAAGGGCTGGAACCGCCCGCGCAGTACGTCCTGGCTGGCGCCGAGGCGCAGCCAGCCGTCGATGGCGGTGGCATAGCTGCGGCGGAAGTCGGCGGTATGGACGAGGTTGTCGCCGGCATCGAGGGCGGCGAGCGACGAACGCTCGCCATAGTGGCCGCCCCTGACGCCCTTGCCGGCGAAGAACATGACATTGGCGGTGCCGTGGTCGGTACCGAGGCTGGCGTTCTCTTTCGCGCGGCGGCCGAACTCCGAGAAGGCGAGCACGGCGACGCGGTCTGCCTGGCCGAGCCGTTCCATGTCGCGCAGGAAGGCGAGCACGGCGTCGGCGGTGTAAGTGAGCAGGCGCTGGTGCAGGTCCACCTGCTGCACATGGGTATCGAAGGCGTTGTTGCGATAGGCGGTGTAGTAGAGCCGCGTCGGCAGGCTGGCGGCGATGCACGCGGCGACCTTGTTGAGCCCGAGCGGGTTGATGCCGTAGTCGACCGGCGACTTGTAGGCATGCCAGGCCTGGCGCACCAGCGACGACGCATCGCGCGCGCTGCGGGCGACGTCGTTGAGGAAGGCGCGGCTGGCGTTGCCATTGGCCGCATCGGGCACCTGGTCGAGCAGCGCCCGCTGCTGCTGCAGGCCTTCGCGCATGAATTTCTCGGGGTCGTCGAATACCACCGGGGTGTGCACGCGGCTGGTCACCGCGAGCGATTGCGCAGCATCGACGTTGATCAGGAAGTTGGGCTTCGGCTGCGGCGACATGCGGTCGGCGAGACGCCCGAACCAGCCGGTATCGGCGCCGCTGTTGGGCGTGGCGGTGTGCCAGTAGGCCATCGAGGTGAAGTGCGAGAACGACGGGTTGTCGTAGCCGCAGCCATGCACGATGGCAAGCTGGCCGTCCTTCCACAGCCGCTCGAAGCCGCTCATGCCGGGGTTGAGGCCGTGCATGGCATCGAGCTTGCGCAGTTGCTTCTCGCGGATGCCGATGGCGGGCCGCAGGCGATAGTAGGCGTCGTCGCCGTACGGCACGACGGTGTTGAGGCCGTCGTTGCCGCCGGACATTTCGAGCACCACGAGGATGCGGTCGTTCGCCGCAGCGCTGGCGGCGGCCGCGCGGGCGATGCCGGAAAAGATGCCCGGCGCGAGCAGCGGCGCGATGCCGTTGAGGCCGATCGTCGCCAGTGCGCCCTGCATCAGCCTGCGCCGGGTGGCGTTGTTTTCGCTCATGGGATTCTCGCTATGCGTTCAGCCGAGCTGGTATTCGGGCCGGCTCATGATCAGGTGCAGGGTGAGGCGCAGCGCATCTTCGGCGTAGGTTTCGGCGGCGAGCAGGTCGCTGGTGCCGAGTTCCTTGCCAAGAAATTCGGCGATCGCGTTGCGCGATTTGTCGTCCAGCGGCACCGAAAGGAAGCGGCCTTCGAAATGGCGCACGGCGTCCAACGCGGTCTTGCAGCCGGCGCCGATCACCATGCGCGTGAGGTCGAGCCGTGCGATGGTGCGCGGAATCGGCTTGACGCGCTCGATCGCCATCTGCCAGCCGCGGTAGCTGGCAAAGCGCGTGTTGAAATCCTCGTCGCGATCGACGTTGCGGCTCGATGCGGCCATCATGTCCATGCCGCCATCCTTGTCCACCGGCCGCGTGGCGCTGGTCATGTCCAGCCCGGCGCGGATGCGCTCATGCACGGCACGGATCTCGTTGCCGGTGGAATACGAGGGGTAGCGGTCTTCCGGCAGGAAGCTGATATCGGGGAACACGACATCGAGCGCGAAATTGCCGCGCAGGATCAGCAGCCCCGGCGTGACCCAGCTGCGCCCGCCGGCCCAGCCGGCCACGGTGGGCGGATAGAGCAGGCGCTGTCCGAGCGCGCTCGACACTTCGTTGAAATCGGGCACGCCCGGCATTTCCTTCACGCCGAGCTTGCGGTAGGTGGAGACGATGAGTTCCACCGGGCTCTTGATGTGCGTGGCGACCGACTCGGGCGCGTGGAAATCCTTCGACAACAGCACGGCTTCCATGAACGGCGCGATTTCGTAGCGGTTCGCGCGCAGCAGGTCGCCGAGCTTTTTCTTCAGCCCGGGGTCGGGGTCACTGCGCACGAAGAAGGCGTAGAGCTTGCCGGCGATGTATTCGGCCGTCACCGGCTGCTGCAGGATGATGTCGATCACATCCACGCCGTCGAAGCGGCCGCTGCGGCCGAGCACGGTTTTCTCGGCATCGTCGTGCCTGTCGGCATCGACATGGAACGCCAGCCCCTGGAAATTCCAGCCGGTGAAGGCGCGCGCCGCCTCGCGGATGTCCTGCTCGGAATAGTTGCCGACGCCCATGGAAAACAGCTCCATGATCTCGCGCGCGAAGTTCTCGTTGGGCGCACCCTTGACGTTGATGCCGGCATCGAGGAAGGCGAGCATCGCCGGATCCTGCGCCACGCCGACCAGCAGGGTTCGGAAGTTGCCTCGCCCCTCGCGCTGGAACAGTTCGAGCTGCGCCAGCATCTTGCGGTAGTCGCGCACCTTCTCTTCGGTGGTGGCGAAGTGGCCGTGCCAGAACAGGGCCATCTTCTCCTCGAAGGGACGCGGCGACGCCAGCATGCGGTTTGCCCACCAGTAGTTGATGCGATGCGTTTCGAGCCGGCTCGCGCGAAGCCAGTAGAAGAACTTGTTCGCCACCGGCTGGATTGGCCGGTTGCCGGCGGGCTTCACCTTGACGCCGATCGCCTCGCCCTTCGCCTTGGCAAGATCCGTCGTTGCCGGGCGGCTGGGCGGGAAGGCGTCGAGCGCGGCGTCGAAGATGTCGGACTGATCGAACGGCGCGAGCGTGGATGCCGGCGCGCCCTCGAAGTAGACCAGGCGCCGCACCGCCTCGCGCGGCGAGAGCGCGGCGAGTTCCGCGACCTGCTCCGGCGTACCGCCGAAGCCAGCACGCTCGAGCAGGTGCGCGGCACGCCGGACATTCCATTCCGCCTGCGGAAGCGGCGTCAGATCACCGGCCCAGCCGGATGCCGCCATCACCGGCTGGCCGGGCGCGAGCAGCAGCGCGCCGATCAGGGCGAGGCCCAGGACTCCCTTCATCGTTGTCTCTCCACGGATCTTCGTATGCGCCGGATGCGGCAAATCGCGCGAGTGTGCCGCGCAGCGCCGCAGCGGAACATCGCTGAGATGCGGAATCGGCACTCATGAAAATCATGAGAATCGGGCGGCCCTGCCACCGCGCGGAATCGTCCCTGCAAGGGTTGGTGGCAAGGTTTCTGCAATCGATCCCGGATGCGTACGACGGGCTTGCGACGGCACACGGCCACCGAAGCGCGCGACTACTTGCTGCGGCGCATGACGCCCCAGCGCTTGTCGAAGGCCCCCTTCGCCGCCGCCTTGAGCAGCTTGCGGAAGCTCGGGCATTCCGCGTGGCTCGGCGCCGGGCAAGCCGCCGCATGGCGCAGGCCGAGGCTGATCGCCTGCAGGCGTTTGACCTGCGCATCGATCGCGTCGGCCTTCGCGACCAGCAACTGGCGGTCGATGTTCGGCTCGCCGCCCGGCGAGAGCATCGAGCGTATCTCGTCCAGCGACAGCCCGACAGACTGCCCGAGGGCGATCAGCGCCAGGTGATCCACCACGTCCGGCGCGAAGCGGCGCCGCGCGCCGTCGCGGCCGACCGACCGGATCAGCCCTTTCTTCTCGTAAAAGCGCAGCGCCGACGCCGGCACACCCGTCAGCTTTGCCACCTCGGCGATGTCCATGCCACGCCCCCTTGACTTGAAGTCGACTTCAACCGGCACAGTGCAACCGACACGCCCACCGGTCAACCTGCAAGGAGCCCGTCATGACATCGCTATCGGACATCACCCTCGTCGTTCTCATCGGCATCGGCGCCACCGCCATCATGGACGCCTGGCTGGCGCTGCTCGCGCGGCTCGGCGTGCGCACGCTCGACTTCGCCCTGCTCGGGCGCTGGATCGGGCACCTGCCGCGCGGCCGCCTTGCCCATGCGTCGATCGCCAAGGCGCCGCCGATCCGCGGCGAGCGCGCGCTCGGCTGGATCGCCCACTATGCAATCGGCGTGGCGTTCGCCGGTTTGCTGGTCGGCATCCAGGGCATCGCGTGGACCAGCCGGCCCAGCCTGTTGCCGGCGATCATGGTCGGCGCAGGCACGGTCGTCGCGCCGCTGTGCATCATGCAACCGGCGATGGGCGCGGGCTTCGCCGCCGCCCGCACGCCGGCGCCGCTTAAGAACTGCCTGCGCAGCGTGGCCAACCACACCGTGTTCGGCCTCGGTCTCTACCTGGCTGCGTTCGCCCTGCAAGCGATCACGCGCTGAGGGCGCCAGCGCGCAGCAGATGCCGGAACGCGTCTGCTGTCCATGCGCGGGCCAAGGCCAGATGCGAACGCAGACGATCGTCGCCGCACAAGGCGAGCGTTCGATTCCGCGCCCTTCGTTCGGCTTCACCGCGCCCCGCACTACGCCCGGGGCATGATAGCGACGCGGGCCTGGTTCCTGGAATCGGTGCCATCGTCGCCCCGTTCTCCGGTTCAAACCCGCCATCTGACCAATGAGCGCAGTGAGACCGCGCCGTTCAAAGTGAGGCTTTGCGCTTCGCTCTACCCGTCATGCCCCCGGACTTTCGCAATCCGCATGTAAGGATTCGCGGCCTCGACACGTCTAATGCATTGAACGGTGACGCGGGGTGTTTCCTGTGCGACCCGTATCTCCCACAACGTCTCAGAGGAACACGCCATGAAACAGACATCTATCGGCAAGGCATTTCCCGCAGTCGTTCTCGCAACCGCCCTAGGCACCGTCCTGGCTGGCGGCCCCGCTGTCGCGGCGGAACCGGACAAGGACAAGTGCTTCGGGGTTGCCCTGAAGGGCAAGAACGACTGCGCCGCGGGCCCGGGAACGACCTGTGCCGGAACCTCGAAGGTCGACTACCAGGGCAACGCCTGGCGTCTCGTTCCGAAGGGCACTTGCGAAAAGACGGCGTCCCCGACCTCGCCGACGGGATTCGGGCGACTCGCCGCGTTCAAGGAAAAGAAGGCCTGACACGGCCACCGCGCAGACCCGGAGCCGCACATGAACCACTCGACCCGCGACGCAACGCTGCTGCCCCCGCGGGCCGGCATCGGCCTGAAGGGGCAGCACGTGCGGGATTTGCTGGCATCCGCCGGGCTTCCGGCCTTCGTCGAAGTCCATGCCGAGAACTACATGGGAGCAGGCGGCCCGTCGCACCGGGCGCTCGACGCCGTCCGGGAACGGGTGCCGCTGTCGGTCCACGGCGTCGGGCTGTCGATCGGTGCCAGCGAGGGCATCGACGCCCTTCACCTGGGGCGTCTCGCGCGCCTGCTCGAACGATTCGAGCCGGCCGCGTTCTCCGAGCATCTTGCATGGTCCACGCACCGCGGCACCTTCCTCAACGACCTGCTGCCGATTCCCTACGACGCAGCCTCGCTGCATCGGGTCTGTGCGCACATCGATCGGGTCCAGTCCGTGCTGAAACGGCGAATGCTGCTCGAGAATCCATCCACCTACGTCGAGTTCGCCGGCAGCACCATGGGCGAGGCCGACTTCATAGCCGAGGTCATCAGCCGAACTGGCTGCGGCCTGCTGCTCGACGTCAACAATGCCTTCGTGAGTTGCGTCAACCACGGGCGTGACCCGGTCGCGTATGTCGAAAGCCTGCCGCTGCATGCAGTCGGAGAGATCCATCTCGCAGGGTTTGCCGAAGACCGGGATTCCGCAGGCGACCGGCTCCTGATCGATTCGCACGGAAGCCCTGTCACACACGCGGTATGGTCGCTCTACCGGCACGCCCTGTCGCTGACCGGCCCCATCGCGACACTGATCGAATGGGACAACGACGTCCCCGACTTCGCACGCCTGATGGACGAAGCCCGCACAGCGGACGAGGTTGCGGAGGCTTGCTGCGTCCCCGCAAGGCAGGCGGCATGAATCCGGGCACACGACAGGCAGAGTGCCACGATGCGCTGGCAGGGTTCGCCGTCGCGCTGCTCGACGCCGCCCGGCCGGTCCCGCACGACCTGCGCACCTGGAACGGATCCGATGCGCGGCAGCGCTTTGCTGTCTACCGTAACAATGTCGTCGTTTCGCTCGTCGACGCACTCGACGCCGCGTTCCCGGTGACGGCGCAACTGGTCGGCGAGGAATTCTTCCGTGCCATGGCACGCGAGTTCGTCGCCGGCCATCCGCCGGCATCGCCGATGCTGTTCGAGTACGGCGCAGATTTTGCCGATTTCATCGAGGGCTTCGCGCCGGCCGCGGCCGTGCCGTACCTCGGCGACGTGGCGCGGGTCGAATACGCGCTCACGCAATCGACGCATGCGGCGGATGCGCCCGTGATCGACCCGGCCGGTTTTCGGGCGCTGCTCGCCGAACCCGAGCGGCTTGCCTCGCTGCGGTTCCGGCTGCACCCGGCACTCGGCGTGGTGCGTTGCCGGTACGCCGCAGCCTCGATCTGGGCCGCACACCATGGCGCCGGCCATCTCGAAGCCATCGACTGGACTGCGGCGGAAGACGTGCTCGTCACGCGTCCGCACATGGAAGCTGCGCTGCGCATCCTGCCGCCGGGCGGCGCCGAATTCATGCTCGCGCTGGGCCGCCGCTTGCCGCTCGCAGAGGCGCTGGACATCGCGCTCTCGAATGCACCCGGCTTCGATCCACAGTCCGGCTTCGGCGTCCTCGTCAATGCCGGTGCCGTCACCGAAGTAATTGTCGAGGAGACCACAGCATGAACGTATCCATGGCCAGGACGGCCAGCCAGCGGAACCCGGATGCGCTGCCGGGCGCAGTCCGGTTCTTGCAGTGGATCATCCGGCTGCTCTCGGCCATGCCGGAAAGCCTGGTCGCGTTCATCGCCCGCTTCTCGATCGCCGCCACCTTCTGGAAGTCCGGCCAGACCAAGGTCGAGGGCTTCGCGGTCGACATCGTGGAACGCAGTTTCAACTTTGGCTGGCCATCGCTCGCGCCGTCGACGGTCGACCTGTTCCGCGACGAGTACCGGCTGCCCCTCGTTCCGCCCGAACTCGCGGCACCGATGGCGGCCTTCGCGGAGCACCTGTTCCCGGTATTGATTCTGCTGGGGCTGGCCACGCGGCTCTCGGCGACCGCCCTGCTGGTCATGACCCTGGTGATCCAGCTGTTCGTCTATCCGGATGCGTATGCCACCCACGGCACCTGGGCCGCCGTACTGCTATACCTGATGCTGCGCGGCCCCGGACGATTCTCTTTGGATCATTTCGTAGCGCAGCGGTTCGCGCGGTAAGTTGCGCCGGGCCGGCGCAACCGCCCAGATGCAGCGGGCGCTGCAAACCGCCCGACGCGGCAGTCGGAAATCAACCTCGATCCGGAGCCCATCGATGAACATGCTTCAGGCACTCTCGGCGACGACGCTGCTTGCAGCCACCCTCCACGTCCAGGCCGCCGACAACGGCATCGTCTCCAGGGAAAGCCCGCACTCGGTGGATGAAACCGTGCGGCGACTGGAGTCGGTGCTGCAGTCGCGCGGCATCACGGTGTTCGCCCGCATCGACCACAGTGGCGAAGCCGAGAAGGCCGGCCTGCGAATGCGTCCGACCAGGTTGCTGATCTTCGGTAACCCCAAGGCCGGCACGCCAATGATGGTTGCCGCGCCGTCCGCGGCGCTCGACCTGCCGATGAAGCTGCTCGTGGCCGAAGGCGAATCGGGCAGCGTGACCGTCAGCTACAACGCCGCCGACCATGTTCGCCAGCGGCATGGTTTGTCCGCCGAGGTCGCCAAGCCGCTTTCCGCAATCGAAGGGCTCGTCGCCGAGGCGATCCGCTGAACGGCAACGCACGACGCACGGCAAACCGACGCAAGCCGGCACCAGCCAGTTCGACTTCTTGACCCCCCGACCACCGGCCGATCAAGCACCCTGCACGCCGCATGTACAGGCGCACACCGGGCAGGCATGGCCGACAGGCGCATGGATGCTGGATTGCACGGCATGCAAGCCGAAGATCGCCTGTACATGCACCTCGCAGCCGTGCCGATTTGTCCGCATGTTGACATCACACGCATCGCGCACGCGCCGCGGCACGCACGCCGCGTCCATCGAATTCGCGCCGACGACAGCGCAGCAATGCGCGCGACCTCAGCCCTCGGGCGCGTGGCAGGCCACGCACAGATCGTTGCCTTCGCTGTCGCGGAAATAGGCGCCGTAGTAGTGGGCGTGGTATTCGGGGCGCAGGCCGGGTGCGCCTTCGCAGGTGCCGCCGTGCGCCAGTGCCACGTCTTGGGCGTGGCCGACCAAGCGCCGGCTGGCGGCGAGCAAGGCGACCATTTGCCCGTTGCCAGCGGCACGGGCGCAGCCGTCGTGGGCCACGCCGATCACGAACAGCGGGCGCGGCACGCCGGGCACCTGCCAGCCGGCCCAGGGCCGCGCGCGATCGACGAAAAGCGGCGCAATGCCGAGCGCCTGCATCAACGCATCGTAGAAGCGCAATGCACGCACGAAATCGTCGATGCCGATGAACACATGCGAAAACATGCCGCCCTCTGCATTGTTCCTTGATTCCAGTTCCTGCCTCGCGCGGCGGCGCGCCGCGTTACCAGCGCGTGCCGTCGCGATGCGCGAAGCGCCAGACGCCGTCGACCTGCGCACGCTGCAAGTCCTTACCCGGCCGTCTCGCGTGCGAAAAAACGCACGAGGGATTTGCGCACCTCCTCGAGGATCAGGGTGGTCGATGCCACCGCTACCGAGATGCCCCACTCGAACGCGGTCAGGTCGACGGTATCGAACACCGCCTGGGCCGGCGTCCAATGCACGGCCACGACCTGCAAGCCGATCACCGCCGCCAGGGCCAGCCACAGCTTGCCGTTGCGGAAGAACTGGCGGTTGAAGGCGCTGCCGTGCTCGGCCCGGGCGTTGAAGATGTTGAAGAACTGGAACAGCACGAAGGTGGTGAATGCCAGCGTGGTTGCTTTCGCCTCCTCGCCCGGTGTCGTCAGGCCCCAGGCATACACGGCGAGGGTGCCGGCGGCCATCGTCATGCCGTAGAGGCCGATGCGCCACATGCGCTTCCAGGACAGGATGGATGCGTCGGCGGCGCGCGGCTTTTCCTGCATGATGCCGGGCCGGCCGGGTTCGACGCCGAGCGTCATCGCCGGCGGGCCGTCCATGATGATGTTCACCCACAGGATCTGGATCGCGGTGAAGGGCGTGGCGAAGCCGAGGAAAGGCGCGCCGAGCACGGTCAGGACGGCGCCGATGTTGGTGGAGAGCTGGAAGCGGACGAACTTGACGATGTTGTCGTAGATGGTGCGCCCCTCTTCGACGGCACGCACGATCGAGGCGAAGTTGTCGTCGGTCAGCACCAGCGTCGCGGCTTCCTTGGTGACCTCGGTGCCGGTGATGCCCATGGCCACGCCGATGTCGGCCGACTTCAGCGCCGGTGCGTCGTTGACGCCGTCGCCGGTCATGGCGACGACGTGCCCGTGCGCCTGCAGCGCCTCGACGATGCGCATCTTGTGTTCGGGCGCGACGCGGGCAAACACCGCGCTGCGCTCGACCAGCGCCGCGATCTCGCCTTGCGCCAGCCCGTCGAGTTCGCGGCCTTCGTGCGTTTCGCCGGCCAGGCCCAGCTCGCGGGCGATCGCCGCCGCGGTGATGCGGTGGTCGCCGGTGATCATCTTCACCTGTATGCCGGCGGCGTGGCAGGTGACGATGGCCTGTTTCGCCTCGGCGCGGGGCGGATCGATGATGCCCACGAGCGCGTGCAGCGTCAGATCCGTCACCCACGGCAGCAGATCGCCGGACGGATCGAACGCATCGGCAGGAATCACGCGTCCGGCGAGCGCCAGCACGCGCAGCGCCTGCCCGGCCAGTGCCGCGTTCTCGGACGCATAGGCCGCACGCGCCGCGTCGTCGAGCGCCAGCGCCGTGTCGCCGCCCAGATGGCGCGACGCGCGCCCCAGCAGCACGTCCGGCGCACCCTTGACGCAGACGCGCACCCGGTCGCCCTCGTGGTGAAAGGTCGCCATGAACTTTGCGGCCGAGTCGAAAGGAATCTCGGCGATGCGCGGCAGGTGTTCGAGCACCGCATCCGCATCCAGCCCCGCCTTCGCCGCCAATGCGAGCAGGGCGCCCTCGGTGGGATCGCCGATGAGCTGCCCGTCCCGGATGCGCGCATCCACGCACAGTACCGCCGGCAGCAGCACATGGCGCAGGTCCTTGCCGTCACGCTGGCCCTCGATGCCGCCCCCGTCACCATAGCCTTCGCCGTGGACGGCGTGACGGCGGCCATGGCAGTAGAGCGCGCGGGCGGTCATCTGGTTGAGCGTCAGCGTACCGGTCTTGTCCGAGCAGATCACCGTGGTGCAGCCCAGCGTCTCGACGGCAGCCAGCTTCTTGACGATGGCATGGCGCCGCGCCATGCGGTGCATGCCGAGCGCAAGCGTCACCGTCACTACGGCGGGCAGGCCCTCGGGAATCGCGGCAACGGCCAGCGCAATCGCCGTCATCGCCGTTTGCAGCAGCGGGTCGCCGCGCATCAGGCCGGTGATGAACATCAGCGCGACGACCACACCTGCGATCAGGGCCAGCCGCTTGCCCAGGCTGTCGAGCTGTCGTTGCAGCGGCGTCTCGCCTTCTGGCGTTCCGGCCAGCAGGCCCGCCAGCCTGCCCATCTCGGTACGCATGCCGGTTGCCGTGACGATGGCCTCGAGGCGGCCGTGCGAAATCACGGTATTCATGAACACCATGTTGCTGCGTTCGGCCAGCGCCGCGGCCTCGTCGATCGCGTCGGCGAACTTGGCGACGGCGTGCGATTCGCCGGTCAGCGCCGCCTCTGCCGCTTCGGCGCTGTGCGCCGACAGCACGCGCGCATCGGCGGGCACGCGGTCGCCGGCTTCGAGCAGCAGGATGTCGCCCGGCACCAGGCCGGCAGCCTCGATCAGGCGCACCTCGCTGACGTTGCCAGCGCGGCGCCGCACCCGCGCCGTCGGGGCCAGCATGTTCTTCAAGGCAGCAAGCGCTGCTTCGGCGCGATACTCCTGGAAGAAACCCAGGCTCGCGTTGAGCAGCACGACGACGCCGATGACGAGCGCATCCTTGAGGTCGCCGATCGCGCCGGCCAGCACGGCGGCACCGAGCAGGATGATCACCAGAAGGCTCTTGAACTGGTCGAGGAACTTGAGCCAGGCGGGGCGTTGCGGCGTTTCGGCGAGCCGGTTCGGGCCGCCGGCGGCGAGGCGTCGTTCCGCCTCCGCCGCGGTGAGGCCCCGAGCGGCATCCGAGGCGAGCCGGTTTGCAACGTCACCGGACGGGAGTGCGTGCCAGGCGTTGGTGGAATCGGGCTTCATGGTTTGGCGGCATTCACGATTTGAGCGTGACCAGAACGAAGCCGGCATACAGGATGAGCAGCAGGACGCCGCGATGGCGCACGATCAGGCCGCTGCGGCCGGGCAACAGCAGGAGCAGCGCGATCAGGCCACAGGCGAGAGTCAGCGTCACTTCGGCAAGCGGCACCGCGATCGGGTGGATGCTGCCGGCAATGCCGACGATCGCCAGTCCGTTGAACAGGTTGCTGCCGATCAGCGTGCCGACGCCGACATCGTCATGGCCGCGCAGCCGCGACAGGATCACCGTGACCAGTTCCGGCAATGAGGTGCCGACCGCCACCAGGACTGCGCCGATGACGAACGCGTCGACGCCGAGGGCGGTGGCGATGCCGGTCGCGCCGCCGACGAACAGGCGGCCGGCGGCGATCAGCGCGCCGAGCCCGAGCACGCCGAGGACGAGGCTCTTGCCCGGGGACAGGTTCCCCGCCCCGATATCGACCGCGGCACCCCGTCGGCGCAGGGCGCCGCGCACGACCCATGCCAGCCAGACGAGGAAGATCGTCAGCAGCACGACCGCTTCGCCGCGCGCGATGCGGCCATCGAGCGCGAATAGGAAGGTCAGCAGCGGAACGGCGAGGGCGAGGTAGAAGTCGCGGCCGAAATCGGCCCGCGTGGTCTGCACCGCGCCATACAGGAGCGCCAGGCCGAAGATCAGGCCGATATTGACGACGTTGCTGCCCAGCGCATCGCCCAGGCCGATCTCCGGCTGGCCGGCAAGTGCGGCAACCGTGGAAACCGTCAGCTCGGGGGCGGAAGTGGCGAAGGCCGCCAACGTCGTGGCGACGATGATCTTGGGCACGCGCAGATGCAGCGCCGCGCCGAGGATGGACTTGAGAAAGGCCTCGCCGCCGGCTGCCGCCAGCACCACGGCACCGAGGATCCACAACAGGTCGGTCATCGGCATGCCTCGGGTGGCGTGCGCGGATCGCAGATGACCAGCACGTCGCACTGCGATTGCGCCAGCACGTGCTTGGTCACGCTGCCCATCAGCAGTTCCTCGCCGATGTGGGCGCCGTGCTTGCCGACAACGATAAGGTCGCAGTCGTATTCCTGCTCGAGGGCAATGATGTGTTGCGAGGGGTCGCCATGGACGACCCGCGCGGCATAATCGACCGGCTTCAGGCCGGTCGCCGCCGCCAGCGCGTGCAGTCGCTCGCGCCGGATTTCGCCATCCTTGATGACGTATCGTCGAACGGCTTGCTCGTCGACGCCGGCGAATGCCAGCTTGCCCTCGTAAGGCAGCTCGAAAGCGTGCGCGAGGAGCAGGTCGGCGCCGGGTGCCAGTGCTCGCGCCACGCGAATCGCCCGCGGCGAGACCGGCGAGAAGTCCACGGCGACCAGCACGCTCCGGTAGGCCTCGTGCGGCGGCTGTTTGACGACCAGCACCGGGTGCCGCGCCGACTTTCGCACCAGGCGCGCCGCCGTCGAACCGAGCATGTTGTAGCGCAGGAAGGATTCGCCGCGCGAGCCAAGCACCACAAGGTGCGGGTCCATCGCGTCGGCCCGGGCCGCGATCGTGGCGAGCGGGTTCCCCGCGGCGACGTGCGTGCGCGCAGCGATGCCGCGATGGATTGCCGGATCGCCGGTGAGCCGTTCCAGGCGCGCGAGCGCGTCGGCGTGCAAGGCCGCTTTCACCGCCGCCATGTCGTCGCCCAGCATTTCACGCAGGCTGTCCAGGGTATCGAGCTCGGTTGCGTGGAGTACCTCGAGGTCGCTGCCGGCGTCGGCCGCAAGGAGAAAGGCGCGTTCGACGGCATGGCGCGAAGGCGCGGAAAGGTCGGTGGCGACGAGAATCGTCCGGGCGGGCGTCATTGGGCTACCTCCTTCACAGGGGTTTCGATCACGGGCCGGTAGTCCCGGTCGCGGATGTCCTGCAGCATCCGGTCGATGTCGACGACCGGATGCTGCAGTATTCGCAGAGCCGTCGCCCCCAGGCGCAAGCTGGCTTCGATCGTCTCGGGATAGGCATGCATTGCGCCGGCACCGACCAGGGCTGCGCTGGCATCGAGGTCGCGGGCGCGGGCGATGACCGGAAGCTGGAGGCAATGCCGGCGCAGCGCAGACACCGCCCGCAATGCGACCGCATGGCTGTCCACGGTGACGATCGCCAGGCTGGCCTGTTCGGCGCGCGCGGCGGCCAGCAGCTCGGGGTCGGCAATGTCGCCGTATAGCACGGCATGGCCATCGGTCCGGCCCTGCTGCACCCGCTGCGGGTCGGTATCGAAGGCGACGAAATCGACGCCGCCGGATTTGAGCAGTACTGCAATTGTGTGGCCGACCCGGCCGTAGCCGCCGATCAGCACCCGTGGAGGCGGCAATCCGGCGAGCTGATTCGCCGGCCCGGGTGATCGCGGGTTCGCGCCGGCCAGGCGGGCGGCGATCGCGTGGTTGTAGCGGATCAGCAGCACGCCACCGATCAGCGAGAACAGGACGGCATTCAGCACGATCTGGCCAACGTGGGGATCGATCACGCCTGCCCCCAGCGCGATGGCAAGCAGCGCGAAGCCGAATTCGCCGCCTACCGCCAGCAGCAGGGCGGTGCGCCACGCACCGGGCATGTCCATGCCGCTACGATGAACGATCAGCACGACGACGGCAATCTTGCTCGCCAGCAGCAGCACGGCGCCGAGCAGCGCCCAATGCCAGATCTGCGGCAACGAAGCCGGATCGATCAACATGCCGATGCCGACGAAGAATAGGCCGAGCAGCACGTCGCGGAACGGCCGGATGCTCGATTCCACCTGATGGCGGAACTCCGTTTCGCCGAGCATCATGCCGGCCAGGAAGGCGCCGAAGGCAAGCGACAGCCCGAGGCTGTGGGTCGTCCAGGCCGCCGCCAGCACCACCAGCAACACCGTGAGGGTGAACAGTTCCGCCGAACGGCGCTCGGCGACGAGATGGAAGAGGGGACGCAGGGCCCGGCGCGCAGCGTAGAACACCAGTGTGAAGGCCAGCACCGCCTTGGCCAGCGCCCAGGCCAGTTCCCCGGCAAGCATGTCCATGCCGGTGGCAGCGCCGAGCACGGGAATCAGGATCAGGAACGGCACGGCGGTCACATCCTGGAACACCGAGATGGCGAGACCGAGCCGCCCGTGCGGGGTCGCCTCCTCGCCCTGTTCGGCCAGTTGTCGGCCGATGATCGTTGACGAGGACTGCGCGAAGACGGCGCCGATGACAAAGGCCACCACCGGGTTCGAACCGGCGAGCCAGAGCAGCACCGCCACGACGGCGGTCGTCAGCACCACTTGGGCAGTGCCGAGGCCGAGGATCTGGTGGCGCATCGCGTGCAGTTGCGGCAGCGAGTAGTTGAGCCCGATCGAGAACAGCAGGAAGACCACCCCGAACTCGGCGAGCGCCTCGAATTCGGCAACGTGCACGGTCGGGCCGGCCGTATGCGGTCCGAGAACCAGGCCGACCAGCAGGTAGCCGAGGCTCGACGGAATGTGCAGCCGCTGGAAGATGACCATGATCGCCACGGCAACCGCCAGCAGCAGGATGATCTGCACCAGATGGTCCATGGGCTCAATCGCTTGATGCGTGTGTTCTTGCGTGCACGGGCTGTGTTTGTCCTCTCTGCCTGGCCGTCACATCGTTCCGGCTCGGCGCGGCCGGCGCACCGGCCGCGCCGAGAATCGCGCGGAGGCGGATTGGGACATGCGCCCTGATCGGGTGGCGGCTGCCGCGCCCGCCCGCGTCGTCAGCTTGGCAGCGTCGTGCGCAGTGACGCCCGGCCATGCCGGGCGACGATGCCGATGATCACGCGCCAACGCGGCACCGGCCGGCGCCGCAGGAGCGAAACCGCGCCGGGCGACCAGCCGCCGCCGGGCGGTGGGTGATCGCCCGGCCCCCCTTTCAGGCCGCGACGGGGCGGGCCTGCCCGCGCCGGTCCGCGTGATCCCGTCCAGCAGCGCCGCCGCGTGCTGGTCGTCAGTCGCTGTTGCTGGTGAAGCCGAGCAGGTGCAGCAGGCTGGTGAATAGATTGAAGATCGACACGAACAGCGATACGGTCGCCATCACGTAGTTGGTCTCGCCACCGTGGATGATGTTGCTGGTCTCATAAAGAATGAGGCCGGACATCAGCAGCACGAAGGCGGCCGACACGGTCAGCGACAAGGCCGGGATCTCGAAGAAGATCGCCCCCAGGCCGGCAAGGAAGGCCAGCAGGATGCCGGCCGTCAGGAAGCCGCCCATGAAGCTGAAATCCTTCTTCGTCGTCAGGACGTACGCCGACAGGCCGAGGAAGATCGCGGCCGTGCCGCCCATCGCCAGCATCACCGTCTGGCCACCGTTGGGCAGGCCGAGATAGTGGCTGACGATGGGGCCGAGGGTGTAGCCCATGAAGCCGGTCAATGCGAACACGAGGCCGACGCCGAGCCCGCTGTCGCGGAAGCGGGTGATGGCGAACAGCAAGCCGAAATAGCCGACCAGCGTCAGGATGATGCCGGGATGCGGCAGTTTCAGCGCAACGGCCGCCGCGGCTGACGCCGCGGAAAACAGCAGCGTCATCGCAAGAAGCAGGTAGGTGTTGCGGATGACCCGGTTGGTTGCCAGCGCCGATTCGGCGCCGGCGCCGTGCGGCAGGGCAACCGCTTGTGTCCTGAACGAGGGCATGGTGCTTCTCCTTTAGTTGTCGTCGTGGGCCGCTTGCGATCGTGCCGCTGTCGGCCGGCCCCGCAGCGGCAGCATCGCGGCGTCCACTTCCGCCTCGGCCTGCAGCCAGTCATCCATCTCCAGGCCGGGCTCGAATCCCCGTGTTTCGGCCTTGTAGTACGCGGCCGTGGCGATGCGCTGCTGGCGGTCACCACCATCCTGCTCGCTTGCGGAATCGTTCATCGCCGCGAGCACGCTGTTTCTGCCGAGCCGGGACTTGCTGATACTGGTCTTCATGTCTTCTCCTTGCACCGGTTTTGCGACGGCGTGGCACGTCCGCCCCGCCGGGAAATGCCTTGTCAGGATGCCAACTCCGCCAGAGCCGGCCGGATGCCGTGGCGGTCGATGCGGATGATCCGCGACAGCTGGCGGGCCACGCTCTGGCGCAACCGGTCGGCGACGCGCTCGATCACTTGCGCGAAGTTGGCGCCGACTTCCTCGATGACCAGGGTCGATCCGTCGGTCATTCTGAGTACGACCCGGCAGAGCTTGTCCAGCCCGCCCCGGTTCGGTCCGTTGATGTCATCGAGGCGCACGCTGGCCGCCTGGACGCGATGCGCGTAGCGCGCCAGCGCGGCGTCGATCTTGTGCGCGGCAGCGCGGCGTAGCGCCGACGCGCGGGGCAGTCCCGTGATCTGGATGTTCAGCTTCATGGCTCGTCTCCTGTCGATGCAGCGACGGCTGCGACAGGACCAAGGTAGCGGAACCGGAAATAAATAAAAAGTCGTATTATCGATAATGACGTTACGAGTTTCTCGTATCATTGAATGCCATGAACCTCAAGCACCTGTATTACTTCTGGAAGGTCGCCAAGCATGGCGGCGTGGTTCGTGCCGCCGAGGCGATCCACATCTCGCCGCAAACGCTGAGCGGTCAGATCAAGCTGCTCGAAGAGCGGATCGGCACCGTGCTGTTCAGCCGCCAGGGACGCAGCCTGGAACTGACCGAAGCAGGCAAGCTTGCCCTGGAATACGCGGACGAGATGTTTACGCTCGGCGCGGAACTCGACCGGGTGCTGCGCGAGTACCCGCACGGACGTGCCATCGAGTTTCGCGTCGGGGTGTCGGACGCCCTGCCGAAATCGCTGGCCTATCGACTTCTGCGTCCTGCCATCAAGCTCGACGTGCCGGTCCGGATCGTCTGCCGGGAATGGCGACTCGATCGGTTGCTCGCCGAACTGGCGCTGCATCGCCTCGATCTGGTGATCTCCGATTCGCCGGTTCCGGGCAACGTCGACATCAAGGCCTACAGCCACAACCTGGGCGAGTCCGGCGTGACCTTCATGGCGCACCCGGCGCTCGCGAAACAATCCAGCCTGCCCTTCCCCAGAAACCTGGAACAGCTTCCACTCCTGCTGCCGGGCGAGGATTCGGCCATGCGCAAAGCCATCAACGAATGGCTCGATCAACAGCGGCTGCAGGTGTCGGTCGCCGGCGAGTTCGACGATGCGGCCTTGATGGCGGCCTTCGGCAGCGAACAGGTCGGCGTGTTTCCAATTCCGACCGCGCTCGTCGCCGAATACGCGCAGGCGCACGCCACCGTCTGTGTCGGCGCTGCCGACGCCATCAAGATCAAATACTACGCCCTGACCATCAAGCGCCGGCTGACCCACCCGTGCGCGCTCGCAATCACGTCGCAGGTGGACGCCACCTTCAATGGCCGACCTGTCGGCGCAGCGTAGCTGAGCCTGCAACCGCTCGATCGGTGACTCGTTCGACCATGCGGGTGGCGCAACGGTTGATTCTCCTGACCTGCGCCCGATCTGGTGCCGCTTTCGACCTACAGGTGCGCATGCGGCGCATGCGGCCAACTCATCCTCGCCCTGCCTCCTCCACGATCCACTCCGCCGCGACGCGCACGGCCTCGCGCGGCGCCGCTTCGCCGAGGACCAGCCAGTAGCCCCGGCGCGTCGGGCCGGGTGAATCCGGCGCTTCGATCGTCACCAGGAGTTGCCGTTCGAGCTGGTCGCCGACCAGCGGCAGGCGGCCGAGGGCGATGCCCTGGCCGGCCATGGCGGCGAGGATGACTTGGTCATACTGGTTGAAGCGCACGATGCTGCGCGGGCGGGCATCGTGCCAGCCGCGGGTGGCCAGCCACGGTTGCCAGTGCAGCCAGGGGCGCTGCGGGTCTTCGTATTCGAGCAGCACGAGGTTGCGGAATTCCTCGGCGGAGGCGAGGCGCGCGACCTGCAGCACCGGGTTGGCGACCACGGCGAGCCCTTCGTCGAACAGCGGCGTGGCGCCGGGGGGCGCGTCTTCCGGCAGGCAGTAGCGGATGCCGAGGTCGATGCCTTCGCGCTGCAGGTCGGCCACGCGGTTGAGGGTGACGACGCGCAGGTCGACCTCGGGATGGGCCGCCTGGAAGCGGCCGAGGCGCGGCAGCAGCCAGAGCGTGGCGACCCCGATGCTCGCGGTAACGGTGACGGGGCGCTCGGCGGGCTGCAGGGTTTCGATCGCTTCCTGGATGCGGCCCAGCGCCGGGTCGAGCTTGCGGAACAGGCGCTCGCCTTCGGGGGTAAATGCGATCGCGCGATGGCTGCGCAGGAACAGCCTGCAGCCGAGGGCGTCTTCGAGGGCGAGCACCTGGCGGCTGACGGCCGATTGGGTCAGGTGCAGTTCAGCGGCCGCGCGCGTGATGCTGAGATGGCGGCCCACGGCGACGAAGCCTTTGAGGAGGTCGAGCGAGGGAATGCGCGGCGGCCGTGCAGTTGCCATGATGCATGCTCTACAGGAATGCGATGGATTCCTGAATGTCGCTTGATATGGATGGTAAGGCGAATTCTAATGCCGTAAAACCATTCCCAACAATCATCCTACAGAGAATCAGGCCGACATGGATCGCGCCAACGAGGACACCGCCGGGATACCGCTTGCGCTGCGTACGCGCGACGGCACAACGCTGGCGGCCCATGTGTGGCTGCCGGCGACGACGCGGCAGGCCGGCACGGTGGTGATCAACCCGGCGACGGCGGTGAAGGCGAGCTACTACCACCGCTTCGCACGCTTCCTCGCGCGGCACGGTTATGCGGTGCTGACCTACGACTACCGCGGCATCGGCGGTTCGCGCCTGCGGCATCCGCGCGCGATGCGCGACACCGACAAGTTCTGCTGGGGCGCCTGCGACTGCGACGCGGCGCTGCAATGGGCACACGACACCTTTCCCGGCGAGCCGCTCGACGTGGTGGCGCACAGCATCGGCGGGCTGATGGTCGGGCTGGCGGGCCACGGCCGGCATGTGCGCCGCTGCCTGACGGTGGGCGCGCAATATGCGTACTGGCGCGACTACGCGGCCGGCCGCCGCTGGTCGATGTGGCTGCGCTGGCATCTGGTCATGCCGCTGCTGACTGCGCTGCTCGGCTACTTTCCGGCGCGCCGGCTGGGCTGGCACGAAGACCTGCCAGCCGGCGCAGCCTACGAATGGGCGTTCCGCCCGGCGCGACTCGAAACCTCGTATCGGCGGCTGCAGCGGCACGGACGCGATCCGCTCGAACACTTCCCGGCGATGACCGGCGAGATGCTGGCAATCGGCCTGAGCGACGACCCGTTCGGCACGCCGGCCGCGCTCGACCGCCTGCTCGGCTACTACACCGGCGCGCAGCGCACGCGCATCGAGATCCGCCCCGAATCGATCGGCGAACGCTGCATCGGCCACTTCGCCTGGTTCAACGATCGTTTCGAAAACACCTTGTGGATGGACGCGCTGCGCTGGCTGCGCGATGGCGAGCTGCCGGGCGGAAAACACAGCGACTTGCCGAACATGCATCCCCACACGAACAAGGATCGCGGTCATGCACGTCGCGCCTGAATCGCCCCGGCATTGGTGGCAGGAACCGCTGGCGTTCGTGCTGGCCGGCGGCATGGTGATGGGCCTCTCGCTCGGCGCGCGCCATGCGTTCGGGATTTTCATGCTGCCGGTGACGCTGGAGCATGGCTGGTCGCGCGAGACGTTCAGCTTCGCGATCGCGCTGCAGAACCTGATATGGGGGATCGCGCAGCCGCTGGTCGGCATGGTGGCCGACCGCCACGGCTCGCGCCGCGTCGTGATCGCCGGTCTGGTGTGTTATGGCGGCGGGCTGGCCGGCATGGCGGTGGGCGCGACGCCGCTCGCATTCACCCTGAGCGCCGGCGTGGCGGTGGGCGTGGCGCTGGCCTGCACGTCGTTCGGCGTGGTCTACGGCGCGCTGAGCCGCATGGTGGCGCCCGAGCGCCGCGGCTGGGCGCTGGGCCTGGCCGGCGCGGCGGGCGGGCTGGGCCAGTTCTTCCTGGTGCCGGTGTCGCAGGCGTTGATCGACGCCTTCACCTGGCGCGGCTCGCTGCTCGCGCTGGCGATCGCCTGCGTGGCAGTGCTGCCGCTCGCGCTGCCGCTGGCCGATGCGCCGTCGCGCGCGGGCGGGCAGCAGCAGAGCCTGCGCAGCGCGCTCGCCGAGGCGTTCTCGCACCAGGGGTTCCGGCTGCTGGTGCTGGGCTTCTTCGCCTGCGGCTTCCATCTCGCCTTCATCGCCAACCACCTGCCTTCGTACCTGCGCGACAAGAACATGGCGCCGTCGGCCGCGGTGATCGGTCTCGCAGTCATCGCGCTGGCCAACGTGGCCGGCACCTACCTGTGCGGGCTGCTGGGCAACCGCTTCCGCCGCAAGTACGTGCTGTTCTGGATCTACGTGATCCGCTCGCTGGCGATCGCGGCGTTCTACCTGCTCCCGCTGAATCAGATGACGCTGTATGCGTTCTGCGCGGTGATGGGCTTCATCTGGCTGGGCACGGTCCCGCTGACCAACGGCGTGCTGTCGCAGATTTTCGGCGTGCGCTACCTGACGACGCTGTTCGGCTTCGTGTTCTTCGGCCATCAGCTCGGCTCGTTCCTCGGCGTGTGGCTGGGCGGGGTCGTGTTCGACGCCACCCGCTCCTACGACCTCGTATGGCAACTGAGCATCGCGATCGGCCTGATCTCGGCGGCGCTGCACTACCCGATCAGGGACGCCGAGATCCGCCGGCCCGCGCTGTCGGGCGCTGTCGCGTGAAACGCCGGATCGTTCCGGTTCTGGCGCTGACGATTGCGGTCGCAATGGCATTCCTCGCCTACCTGAACCCTGTGAACGCGCTGCACTGGTCCTACCTGATGACACTTTGCCGGTAAACGCGATCGCCTCGACGCTGCATCGGATTGTCGTCCCGTGGCAACCACGCTCACGGTACACTCCGCGGCCACACGCCACCGATATCGCGCCATGGATGAACCCGTCAGAGCCAGACAAACCGTCACCCCGGAAGGAAAATCCGTTGCACCGCTCATCGACGGGGTGAAGATCCACCACCCGGTCACCCATCAGGACGAGCGTGGCACGCTGTGCGAGGTGTACAGCCGGTCGTGGAAATTCGACGACGTGTCGATGGTGCACGCCTACCTCGTTACCGTGCGTCCGGGCAAGGTGAAGGGCTGGGCGATCCACCACGTGCAGATCGATCGCTACTTCTTCGTTTCCGGCACCCTCAAGCTGGTGCTATATGACGCGCGCAAGGATTCTCCGACCCGGGGCATGATCAACGAGTTCTATTTCGGCGAGCTGAACCGGGCGCTGGTGTCGGTTCCGCCGGGCATCTACCATGCCGTGGAGAACGTGGGCACGGTCGACGGCCTGATGTTCAACATCCCGAGCGAGCCCTACCGCTACGAGGCACCCGACAAGAGCCTGCTGCCGCTCGAGAACGATGTCATCCCCTACTCCTTCGCGCTGAACCGGGGACATTGATGGGCGCCGCGCCGCCGCTCACGGTCGTCACCTCCACCTATAACTGGGCGCGCGCGCTGGCGCAGGCGATTCCGACCGCGCTGGCGCAGACCTACGGCGACTTCGAATACCTGATCATCGGCGACTGCTGCACCGACGAGACGGAAGATCTCGTGCGCAGCTTCAAGGACCCGCGCATCGTCTGGCGCAACCTCGGCGAGAACACCGGCAACCAGTCGGGCGTGAACAAGATCGCCCTCGAGATGGCGCGCGGCGACAGCATCGCCTATCTGAATCACGACGACCTATGGTTTCCCGATCACCTCGACACGGTGCTCACGCCCCTGCGCGAACGCGAACTCGACGTTGTCAGTGCCGTGTGCCTGGAGATCGGCGCGGCCGGCCACCACTACCGCGGCTTGCTCGGCCTGCCCATTCCGTCGGCGCCCGGCGCCGTCGACATCTCGCCGATGACGACCTCGGTGGTCCACACCGCACGGGCAGCGCGGCAGGCCGGCGGCTGGATCGACTGGCGCGACACGCACGAGATTCCCACACAGGATTTCTTCCGCCGGCTGCGCTACCTGCGCCGCCGCTTCGCCATCGTGTCCGCCGTGACCTCGCTCAAGTTCCACTCGGGCGACCGCAAGAACTCTTATCGGCTGAAGGATGCGGGCGAGCAGGAGGCCTGGGCAGCGCGCATGCGCACCGACCCCGAACTGCGCTGTCGCGAAACCATGACCGCACTTGCGTGCCGGGCCATGTCGGAGCGGCCGCCCCGTCTCGCCCAGCCAGCCAAGCCCGCCGACGCGCCGGCCGGGTGGCAGATCGAGCAATGGCGACGCATGCGTGGCCTGCCGCCGATGCTTGACCTCGGCAACAGCGAACCAGGCGAAATCGCCGAAGCGGCGCCGCGTCCGTCCGCCGTTCAGGTCGATGGCACCGGATGGGCATTGATTTCCCCGGTGCCCGCCAACCCGGTTTGTGGCGGTAGCGGCTGATCGCATCACAGGTTGCCCGCGACGACATGGCCTTTGCCGCGCAAGCACTTACGCGGCGAGGCGGCGCGGCAGCGCAATCAGGCCGCCCGCCTGCGCCCCCGGATTACCACAGGGTTTCCCGTTCCGCGGTAGCCGTGATGCGGTGGAGCGTCAGGTCGGCGCCGTTGTATTCCTCTTCGGGATCGAGGCGCAGGCCGACGGCGGCGCGCAGGGTGCCATAGATCAGCGCCGCGGCCGAAACGGCAATCACGATGCCCAATCCGGTGCCGATGACCTGCGCGGCAAGGCTGACGCCGCCCAGACCGCCGAGCGCGTGCGCGCCGAAGATGCCGGCGGCGATGCCACCCCAGGCGCCGCACAGTCCGTGCAGCGGCCAGACGCCGAGTACGTCGTCGATCTTCCAGCGGTTCTGCGTGAGCGTGAACAGATAGACGAACAGCGCACCGGCGACTGCACCGGTGGCGAGGGCGCCGGCCGGGTGCATCACGTCGGAACCCGCGCACACCGCGACCAGGCCCGCGAGCGGCCCGTTGTGCACGAAACCCGGGTCATTGCGGCCGGCAACGAGCGCCGCGATGGTGCCGCCGACCATGGCCATCAGCGAGTTGACGGCGACGAGGCCACTGACCTTGTCGATGGTCTGCGCGCTCATCACATTGAAGCCGAACCAGCCGACAGTGAGGATCCACGCGCCGAGTGCGAGGAATGGAATGCTGGAAGGCGGATGCGCCGAAATGCCGCCGTCCTTGTTGTAGCGGCCGCGGCGCGCGCCGAGCAGGATGACGGCCACCAGCCCGATCCAGCCGCCGAAGGCATGCACCACCACCGAGCCGGCGAAGTCGTGGAACTTGGCGCCGAAAGCAGCCTCGATCCACGGCTGGATGCCGAGCTTGTCGTTCCACGCGATGCCTTCGAAGAACGGATAGGCGAAGCCGACGATGAAAAAGGTAGCGGCGAGCTGCGGGTTGAAGCGCGCGCGCTCGGCGATGCCGCCCGACACGATGGCCGGAATGGCCGCCGCGAAGGTGAGCAGGAAGAAGAACTTCACCAGCTCATAGCCGGATTTCGCGATCAGCTGGTCGGCGCCGACGAGGAAGCTGGTGCCGTAGGCGATGCCGTAGCCGATGAAAAAATAGGCCAGCGTGGACATCGAGAAATCGACCAGGATCTTGACCAGCGCGTTGACCTGGTTCTTCTTGCGCACCGTGCCGAGTTCGAGGAAGGCGAAGCCGGCATGCATGGCGAGCACCATGATCGCGCCCAGCAGGATGAACAGGACATCGGCCGAGGTTTTGACTTGATCCATTTCGGGGCTCCATGCGCACAATTCCGGCGCACGCGAGCAAGCCGCGTTCCAGCCACCCGTCCTCTATGCATCAATCAGTTAGCCGGACGGCTCGACCGAATACGCACCAATACAAGGCATCGGCCGCGTGCGGCGCACCGCTTTCGTGCCAGGTGGCGTCACGCCGGCTTCACGCTGGTGCCGCAGGCCCGAAAGCGAACCGGCGCGGTGCGCCGCCGCGGATCCACGCTCGGCCCGACCCGGAACCCGCATGGATAAGAGCGCACAGGGCATGCCGTGCCACAAGGCCGATGGATACTTGATCAGCGAGGCACCATGCCGGAGGGCGCCTATCCATGCGCCGCTCCGGCCTGCATTGCCTCAGGGTGCGCTACGCGGCAGCAGCACCCACATCCGACCGTTCGGCCGCATGCGCCCCGCCTGCGCCCCGGCCTCGGCGCCGAAGCCCCAGAAGAAATCGGCGCGCACCCCGCCCTTGATGGCGCCGCCGGTGTCCTGCGCGTTCATCAGGCGCTGCAGCGGCTTGCCCGTGGACGGATGCGTCGTCGCCAGCCACACCGGCGCACCGAGCGGGATCGCGCGCGGGTCGACGGCGAGGCTGCGGCCCGGCGTGAGCGGCACGCCGAGCGTGCCGGCGGGGCCGGCATCCTTCGGCACGCCGGGTTTGGGCGGCACTTCACGGAAGAACACATAGCTCGGATTGGCGTTGAGCAGCTCGTCGAGCCGCGACGGATTGGCGCGCACCCAGTTGCGGATGCCGTCGAGCGAGGCCTGCTCGGCCTTCAGCTCGCCCTTGTCCACCAGCCAGCGGCCGATCGAGCGATAGGGGTGTCCGTTCTGGTCGGCGTAGCCGACGCGCACGCGTGTGCCGTCGTCGAGGTCGATGCGGCCCGATCCCTGCACCTGCAGGAAGAAGGCCTCGATCGGGTCGGCGAGCCAGAACAGCACGTCGCGCGAGAACTGGCCGGACTGCTTCTCGCGCTGCGCGATCTCCTCGCGAGACCAGTACGGCACCACCTTGCGCCCGTCGATCCGGCCGCGCACGCGCGCGCCCTTGAGTTCCGGGTAAAGATCGCCGAGTTCGACGCTGAGCAGGTCGTCGGGCACACCGTAGAGCGGCCAGGCGTTGGCCTTCGAGCGCTTGCGGCTGCCCTTGAGCAGCGGTTCGTAGTAGCCGGTGATCAGCCCTTCGCGCGTGCCGTCGGCATTGACCACCTGATGCGGCACGAAGCGCAATTCGAAGAACTGCTGCAGGCGCGGGTTGCCGGTGCCGACGAGCTTTGCGGCATCGGCGCACAGATCGGCCGGCAACCCGGCTCTGGCGGCCTTGCACGACTCGAGCAGCGTGGCAAGCGCCGGCGCGAGATCGTCGCCGCCCCAGCCGGGCAGATCGCGCCAGCTCGCCTCGACCAGCGGCTTGGCCGCAATGGCCGGCGTGACCGGGGCCACGCCCGGGCATTGCGGCGCCGGAGGGCATGGCGCACAGGGTGCGCATGCGGCGGCGGCGCTGCCGTTCTGCGTCGGCGGCGGCACGGAGGGTGGCGCCGGTTGCGCCGGCACGGATTGCGGCGGCACCGCTGGCGGCGCCGGTTCGCGTGGCGCCTGCACGCGCGGCGTGCTCGCGCAGGCCGCGAACAACAATGCGGCCAGCGGAACGAGGGGCACGAAATGGCGAGGCGACATGGATTTGATAGAGTGCGTGTCCGAAACGATCGGAAAATCGACGGAAATCGCGACGGAATCGAAAGGGCGAGAGTATAGGCCAGTCATGCACGGCCACGCGCCCGGCACCTGCAAATGAAACGGAGAACCCCGCAGTGAGTGACACCAATGCGCTGCTCGCGCAACTGATCGCGCGCCTCGATACGCTGCTCGAGCGCGCCGAGCCCCTGCTGCCGGCGACGACATCGCTGCCCGATCTGGCCGGGCACATTGCCTTCCGCTGGCGGCGGCGGCACAACCGCGGACAAATGGTTCCGGTGCATCATCCGCATCGCATACGCCTGGCCGACCTGCAGGACATCGACGCGCAGAAGGCGCGCATCGACGCCAACACGCGCCAGTTCCTCGACGGCAAGCTGGCCAACAACGTGCTGCTGACCGGCGCGCGCGGCACTGGCAAGTCATCGCTGATCAAGGCGCTGCTCAACGAGTACGCCGCGCGCGGCCTGCGCGTGATCGAGGTGGACAAGGACGACCTGATCGACCTGCCGGACATCGTCGAACTCGTCGCCGGCCGCCCCGAGCGCTTCATCATCTTCTGCGACGACATGTCGTTCGAATCGGGCGAGCCGGGCTACAAGGCGCTGAAGAGCGTGCTCGACGGTTCGGTCACCGCGCTGGCCGACAACGTGCTGATCTACGCCACCTCGAACCGCCGCCACCTGATGCCCGAATACTTCGACGAGAACCTCGCCGCGAAGCATGTCGACGGCGAGGTGCATCCGGGCGAGGCGACCGAGGAGAAGATCTCGCTATCGGAGCGCTTCGGGTTGTGGCTGTCGTTCTATCCCTTCTCGCAGGACGAATACCTTTCCATCGTCTATCACTGGCTGCGCGGATTCGGCGTGCCGGCCGGCGAGCTGGAAGCCGCGCGCACCGAGGCGCTGCAGTGGTCGCTGATGCGCGGCTCACGCAGCGGACGCGTCGCCTGGCAGTTCGCGCGCGACTACGCGGGACGCCACGCGCAGTGATTCCGCAATGAGCCGCAAGATCGTCGACGTCGCTGCCGCGGTGATCACGCGGCCCGATGGCAGCTTCCTGCTCGGCCAGCGCGCGCCGGGCACCTTTTACCCGGGCTATTGGGAATTTCCCGGCGGCAAGGTCGAGCCGGGCGAAACGCCGCGCGATGCCCTGGTTCGCGAGTTGAACGAAGAACTCGGCCTCGAGGTCGAGATCGCCTGGCCGTGGATCATGCGCGAGTACGAGTACGAGCACGCCCACGTGCGGCTGCATTTCTTCGAGGTACCGCGCTGGACGGGCGAGATCACCGACCACATCCACAGCGCGCTGTCATGGCAGCGCATCGACGGGCTCACTGCGTCGCCGATGCTGCCTGCCAACGGGCCGGTGCTCGCCTCGCTTGCGCTGCCCCATGAATACGGCATCACGCACGCGTGGCAGATCGGCGTCGATAGGCAGCTTGCGCAGATCGACGCTGCCCTCGCGCGCGGCCTGCAGCTGCTTCAGGTACGCGAAGCGATGCTCGATGCGCCCGCACGCCGCGCGTTCGCACGCGAGGTGGTGGTGCGCGCCCGCGCGGCCGGTGCGCGCGTGCTGGTCAACGACGATACCGCGCTGGCGCGTGAAACCGGCGCCGACGGCGTGCATTTGCCCGCTGCGCGCCTGGCCGCGCTCGATGCGCGCCCCGACCTGCCGCTGGTCGCCGCGTCCTGCCATGATCGCGCCGAACTCGAACGCGCTGCCGCACTGGGCGTCGACTTCGCGGTACTCGGCCCGGTCAAGCCGACGCTTACCCACCCCGACCAGCCCGCGCTCGGCTGGTCCGCCTTCGAGCACATCGTTGCCGGCTTGCCGATGCCGGTGTTCGCGCTCGGCGGCCTCGCGCCGTCCGACATGGAATCCGCACGCGCCGCTGGCGCCCACGGCATTGCGGCAATACGCGCGAGCTGGCGTGGCGTCGTCTGATTTCGACGACAGGCGGCCCGCCTGCACCGCAGGAGTACAATAACCTCTTTGGAGTTGATCGCGGCGTCCACTGCCGCGCCGGCAGGGACTTCGCCTCTGACTGATCCAGTCGCCGGATTCGCCGGGCAGCCTGTCGCACGAGCGCACGTCGACACCGCCGCTTTCCAGATCCACCGCCCCAGCATGGAGTCTTCCACATGCCTGGATACCGTTTGCTGCTGTTGCTCGCTTTCCTGGCGTGGATGCCCGCCGGCCACGGCGCGTCGGTCACGACCGCCTGGAACCCGAGCCCGGGCGGCAACGCAGCGGGTTATTTCCTCTATGTCGGAAAGAGCAGCCGTCAGTACGACATCAAGATCAACGTCGCCGACTCGACGTCGTTCACCGTCCGCGGCCTGCCCAACTTCAGCACCTACTACTTCGCGGTTACGGCATATGGCGCCGCGCGCGCCGAGAGCGCGTTCTCCAACGAGGTCGGCATCTACGTTTCCGGCAAGGACGAGGGCAACGGCACCGAGGTGATCGAGTATCACGACAGCCTGCTCAACCGCTACTTCGTGACGGCCGACCCGCTGGAACAGGCGACGATCGAGAACGAACAGGCGGGCCGCTGGCGCAGGACGGGTCTGAGCTTCAAGGCCGGCGGCACGGTGGCGGTGTGCCGCTTCCACGGCAACACGCACATCAACCCATCGACCGGCCAGATGTATGGCCCGATCACCTACTACTACACGCCCGACATGGGCAACTGCAATTTGCTCAACCAGATCTACGATCCGTACATTGCGAGCATGGAGTTCGAGCGCTTCGATTTCTCGACCACACCTGCGGTCGGCGGCAACTGCCCGCCCTATCTGACACCCGTCTATCGCGCGTACAACAACGGTTACGCCCTGGGAATAGAATCCAACCACCGCTTCTCGACGGACCCGAGCGCGATACAAGAAGTCGTCGCCCAGGGATGGATCGACGAAGGTGTGCGATTCTGTGCGCCACAATAGGCAACACGACATACGAAAACAGCCAACCCGCGTGACGAAAAGAATAGAACACGATCTGCTCGGTGAGCGCGACATCCCGGCGGACGTTTACTGGGGCATCCATACCCTGCGCGCGATCGAGAACTTCCCGATCACCGGCAAGCGCATCGGCACCTATCCCGACCTGGTGCACGCCTTGGCGCTGGTCAAGCACGCCGCGACGCGCGCCAATCTCGAGCAGGGCAACCTCGACACGACGCGTGCGCAGGCGATCCTCGAAGCCTGCCGCGAGATCGCCGACGGCGCACTGCACGACCAGTTTGTGGTCGACGTGATCCAGGGGGGTGCCGGCACGTCGACCAACATGAATGCCAACGAGGTGATCGCCAACCGCGCACTCGAGCATCTTGGCCGGCGCAAGGGCGACTACGCCTTCCTGCATCCGATCAACCACGTCAACATGTCGCAAAGTACGAACGATGTGTACCCCACGGCGCTGCGCGTGGCGGCCGAGTTCGGGTTGCAGAACCTGCTCTCGGCACTGGGCGAGCTGCGCAGCGCGTTTGCCGATCGCAGCGAGGAGTTCCGCGACATCCTGAAGATCGGCCGCACGCAGTTGCAGGATGCGGTGCCGATGACGCTCGGCCAGGAATTCTCGACCTACGCCGTGATGATCGAGGAGGATGAACAACGTCTGCGCGAGGCGATGCTGCTGATCCGCGAGGTCAACCTCGGCGCCACCGCGATCGGCACCGGCATCAATACGGACGCCGGCTACGCACGACTGGCGATCCAGCATCTCGGCAACATCAGCGGCCTGCCGCTGCAACCGGCGCCGAACCTGATCGAAGCCACGCAAGACACCGGCGCCTTCGTTCAGCTTTCGGGCGTGCTCAAGCGCATCGCGGTAAAACTGTCGAAGACCTGCAACGACCTGCGCCTGCTTTCCAGCGGCCCGCAGGGCGGGCTGTGCGAGATCCGCCTGCCGGAGCGCGCAGCGGGCAGTTCCATCATGCCGGGCAAGGTGAATCCGATCATCCCCGAGGTGATGAACCAGATTGCCTTCGAGGTGATCGGCAACGACGTGACGATAACCCTCGCGGCTGAAGCCGGCCAGCTTCAGCTCAACGCGTTCGAGCCGATCATAGGCCACAGCCTGTTCAAGAGCATCGAACACCTCGTCGCGGGTTGCCGCACGCTGACGCGCAACTGCGTGGTCGGCATCACCGCCAACCGCGAACTGCTGGCCGCGCGCGTCGCCGGCTCGGCCAGCCTCGCGACCGCACTCAACCCCCACATCGGCTACGAAAACGCCACGCGCGTGGCGCGCGAGGCTTTGCGCACCGGCCGCAGCGTGGCCGAGCTGGTGCTGGAATGGGGTCTGATGGAGCGCAGCGAGCTCGACGCAGTGCTCCGACCCGAAGTGCTCACGGCACCACGCGAGCGCGGCAAGGCATAGCCTGCTTTCGATCGTGTTATTTTTCGGGCTGGAACGAGTCCCGCCACGCCGGGGACTCCGGGGGCTGTTCTCACTCAAACCATGGATCGCGTTGCCACCCAATGGCTTCGGATGCAAGGCGCGCCTCGCGGCGAATGGTGTGGCCCTTCGCAAGAGACGCAACACGGCAGCCGGGGCCATTGGGTGGCAGCCCGAAGGGCTCGGCTGGCTTGGCCCGCATTGCAAGGCGCGACGCCGCCGGCTGGGCGATCCCACTCAAGGCGGCGCAACACCGCAATGCGGGCCAAGCCAGCCGAGCGCGACCATGGATTGAGTGAGAACAGCCCCCAGGGCAAGGAGTTGCCATGATCCGCAAACTGTTTCCGGCGCTGCTGGCGCTTGCCGCCGCCTGCCTGCCGCTGCTGGCGCAGGCCGAAGACGGCACGCTGAAGAAGATCAGGTCGAGCGGCAGCATCACGCTCGGCGTGCGCGAGTCGTCTGTTCCGCTCTCTTACCTCGATGCCGCCCAGCAGCCGGTCGGCTACCACATCGAGATCTGCAATCGCATCGTGGATGCAATCAAGGCACATCTCAAGCTGCCGGCACTCAGGGTGCTGCACCAGACGGTGACGTCCCAGAACCGCATCCCGCTGGTGACAAACGGCACCGTCGACCTGGAATGCGGCTCCACCACCAACAACGAGGCACGCGGCCGCCAGGTCGCATTCGCACCGACCACCTTCGTCACCCGGGTACGCATGGCGGTGAAGAAGTCATCGGGCATCGCGAGCCTCGCCCAGCTCGACGGCAAGCCGGTTGCCACCACCACCGGCACCACCTCGGTGGCGCTGATGCGCGCCCACGAGAAGGGCAAGGCAGTCGACTTCAAGGAGGTTTATGGCAAGGACCACGCCGACTCCTTCCTGATGCTGGAAACCGATCGCGCGGTCGCCTTCGTGATGGACGACAACCTGCTCGCAGGCCTGATCGCGACCTCGAAAACGCCCGACGCCTACGCGATCGTCGGCGAAGCGCTCGCGGTCGAACCGATCGCCATCATGTTCCGGCGCGACGACGCGGAGCTCAAGAAGCTGGTCGACACCACGGTAGCCACCCTGATGAAGAGCGGGGAAATCGAACGTTTCCATGCGAAATGGTTTCAATCGCCGATTCCGCCGCGCAACGTGAACCTCGCCTTGCCGATGAGCGACACGCTCAAGCAGTTGATCCAGAACCCGAGCGACGCGCCGGCCGAAGCCTACAACCGCAAGTAGCCCGCGCCACGCCGTGAACTACCACTGGGACTGGCATTTCTTCACCCGCCAGGTGCAGGCGGGGGACGAAACCTATGTCGACTGGCTGCTTACCGGGCTGGGCTGGACGCTGGCCTGCTCGCTGACGGCATGGATCATCGCGCTGTCGATCGGCACGCTGGTCGGCACGCTGCGCACCACGGGCAGCCGCGGGCTGGCCGGATTCGGCGCCACCTGGGTCGAGCTGTTCCGCAACATTCCGCTGCTGGTGCAGATGCTCCTGTGGTTCTTCGTCGTGCCGGAATTGCTGCCACGCGATCTGGCGCTATGGGTCAAGCAGGACATGCCGGCCAAGGAGTTTGTCACCGCGACGCTGTGCCTCGGTTTATTCACCTCGGCGCGCATTGCCGAGCAGGTACGCGCCGGGATCGAATCATTGCCGCGCGGCCAGCGCGAAGCCGCCCTGGCGCTCGGATTATCCCCATTCCAGGCTTACCGCCATGTGCTGCTGCCGCGTGCGCTGCGCACCGTGCTCGCGCCACTGACCTCCGAGTTCATGAACACCTTCAAGAACTCCTCGGTCGCCTACGCGATCGGCCTGATGGAGCTGACCTTCCAGGCGCGCCAGATGCAGGAGGATTCCGAACAGGGCATCGAGACCTACCTCGCGGTGACGCTGCTCTATTTTCTCTGTGCATTCATCGCGAATCGCGGCATGGCATGGATCGAACGGCGCACACGCGTGCCGGGCATGATCGGCTGAGATGACCCCCCCTCGCTCACGATGTTCGCGCAGGGCCGGCTTTGCACAGCCGGCCCGTGTTGCGGGCGCGCAGCGATGCTGCGCGAATTCCCCGCACCACGCCCCCGCGGGGGGCTCGGTTCGCTTGGGGCGGCCCGGCGCGAACTGAGATGCTCGAAACGCTCGACCCCGCCGTCGTCGCAGCCGCACTGCCGTTTCTCTGGACGGGCTTCCTGTTCAGCCTCAAGCTCACGCTCGTCGCCGCAGCGGGCGGCATCGTGTTCGGCACGCTGCTCGCGCTCGCGCGGCTATCGTCGAATGCGCTGCTGCGCAACGCAGCGGCCGCCTACGTGAATACGCTGCGCGCCATCCCGCTGGTGATGGTGATCCTGTGGTTCTTTCTGGTGATTCCGCTGATCATCGGCAAGCCGGTCGGCGCGGAAAACTCCGCACTGATCACCTTCACGCTGTTCGAGGCGGCCTACTTCGCCGAGATCATGCGCGCCGGCATCCAGAGCGTGCCGCGCGGACAACTCGCCGCCGCCCATGCGCTGGGCCTCGACCGCCTGCAGGCAATGCGCCACGTGGTGCTGCCGCAGGCCTTCCGCAACATGTTGCCGGTACTGCTGACGCAGACCATCATCCTGTTTCAGGACACCTCGCTGGTGCACGCGATCGGGGCGCGCGACTTGCTCAAGGCGGCCGAAATCAGCGGCAAGAACTTCAACCGGCCGGTGGAGATGATCCTGTTCGTCGCGCTGATTTACTTCGGCGTCTGCTTTACACTGTCGCGCGTCGTGCGCCGCCTGCAGGCGCACACCGCCGTCGCCCGATAAGCCCCAGATGATTTCGATCCGCAACGTCTCGAAGTGGTACGGCACGACGCAGGTGCTCGCCGACTGCAGCGCCGAAGTCGGCAGGGGCGAAGTGGTCGTGGTGTGCGGCCCCTCGGGCTCGGGCAAGTCGACGCTGATCAAGTGCGTCAATGGCCTCGAGCCGGTGCAACGCGGTGCGGTGGTCGTCGACGGCATCGCCGTGACCGACGCGAAGACCGATCTGCCGCGCCTGAGGGCGCGCGTCGGCATGGTGTTCCAGCACTTCGAGCTGTTTCCTCACCTGTCGGTTGCCGACAACCTGACGCTGGGCCAGACCAGGGTGCTCGGGCGCAGCCGCGACGAGGCGATCACGCGCGGCATCGCGATGCTCGAACGCGTCGGCCTGGCGGCGCACCGCGACAAGTTTCCGGCGCAACTCTCGGGGGGCCAGCAACAGCGCGTCGCGATCGCGCGCGCCCTGGCGATGGACCCGGTCTGCATGCTGTTCGACGAGCCGACCTCCGCGCTCGACCCGGAGATGATCGGCGAAGTGCTCGACGTGATGATCGAACTCGCCGAGGAAGGCATGACGATGGTGTGTGTGACGCACGAGATGGGCTTTGCGCGCCGCGTGGCCGACCGCGTGATCTTCATGGACCATGGCCGCATCGTCGAGGACCGCGCGACCGAGGCGTTCTTCGACGCCCCGCACAGCGAACGCGCGCAACAGTTTCTTGCCCGGATCCTGCGTCACTGAGGAATGTTACGGAGGAATCGGACGCGGGGCCGGACGGCCCCGTCAGAAGATTCTCAGCGCTTGGCGCCGACCTTGTACCGCGTCAGCACGCACTCGCCTCCCAGTCCGTCGGCCTCGGCAACGAGCCCGACGCCCGATGCGTAATAGCGCCCGCTCCACTCCATGCGCTGATCCGCCGGGATCTTCGGGTCGTCGCGGCCGAAGTTCTCGACCCGCACCACGGAAACGGCACCCAGCGCCGGAACCCGGGTCTTCTCCCCGGCCACCGCGATGCGTTCACCGACACGATCGCCCGTCTTCGGTGCACTGGTGACCAGCACTTCGCCCGGCCCCTCGCCGACCTTGAACACGCTGAAAACCTCGCCCGATCCGCCAGTGGAGAGATAAGCAATCAGTGGCTTCGGGTCGCGCTTCAGACGCATCTCCGCGCGATAGTAGCGCTTGCCGTCGTGGTCGACGACCGCCGTCAGCTTGACCGTCTTCTCGAACGCGCTGCTGCCTTCGGCGCCGCAGCGGTAGGTCCAGGTGTTGCCGACTGACAGCGGATAGTAGGCATTGCCGCCCGCATCGACAGGCGGCATCGCATCGGCGAAAGCCGGCGAAGCGGCAACGATGCAGGCCGCCGCAGATGCTGCGAGCCGGCACACGGTCAGAGAATCTCGAAATGCACGCATCCGTTTCTCTCCTTCAGTGGGGCCTTGATGCTGAACAGATCGGTATGCGCCATCGCGACCATCCGCACGATGCGCACCTGCTCGTTGTCGCTCGGGCCGCCGATGTCGATGGCCTTGCCTTTCTGGTGCATGCTCGATCCGGGCCTGGCGATCGCCTGCCCCACCCCGCGCACCATTTCGAGCACCTTGTCCTCCTGCCCGAGCAGGTCACCCGCGACGTCGTCGTACTGCTTCTGTCCGTACTTCGCAACGATCTGACCGCGGAAGGTGGTAGTGTAGAACCTGTGCAGGATGCGACGCTGGTCGTCGGCGCTGCGATAGCCGCTGGAGCAATAGCTGCCCCGCGGAAGCAACGGATTCACCCAGTCCCACGCCGCGCGCAGCTTTCCGGGCAACTGGACGCCCGGACTGATCGGTTTTTCTTCCCAGTTGGAGAGGAAACGGTGTGTCGCGCCATTGACCGATATCGCACCATCGGGCTGGCGCATGAAGTGGCGCTGCACCGCCTCGATGCCGGCCTGGATCTTCGGGTCCATGGTTCCGTTGCATCGGTAGCATTCGATCTTTCCGATTTCCATCAACCGCTGATGAACCGCGCTGACATCGGCGGGCCGATTGGCGCCCCCCTTGCCGACCGACTGGCTCAAGAACAGTACAGCCATGCATTGACTCCCTTCTGTTCATAAATCGGGTTTCCGGCGGTCCGGCTGCGCAATTGCGCGGGGCGTACCTGCCGGCGTGGCGCGGATTCTGGCGCGTTCCGCGCGCGGCCGCATCCCCCATCCGGCATAGTCCGCCGACGGCACGAGGACGACGTCATTCGAGGCTGCACGGCGACAGGCAGTGGCGCGCACTCACCGTGCCGTCCGCCTCGATGCGTATGACGATCCGGTACCCCGCACCGGCCGGCATTGCCGGCCCTTCCCAGACGCGCTTGTGTTCACCCTGCCGGTAGAGCAGGATGGGCTGCCGGTCATCGCGCGGGCCGGGCAGCAGGTTGGCCCGCTTCGATTCGCCCGGCGCCAGCTCGGGCCACCCGACCTTGTCGCCACCGACGATGAGGCTCAGATCGGCCAGCCGCGCGCCGCCCTGCGGGCCGGCGAACTCGACACGCGCATGCACCGCGTCGCTTCGCGCCGCATCACACCCGGCAAGCAGCGACGCGAACGCCAGCGCCGCAACGCGAACCATCACGGCGCGAACGGCCGCGTCTGCACATAGGATGCGCCGACCACATGCGCCAGCACGTCCTGCGCGACAAGCTTGCGTTTGCCGGCATCGAACAGCCGGATACCCGCTTCGACCGCGGCACGGTCGGTGGCGGCATCCCATGCGCGCAATCCCCTCACGCCCGGCGTGCGCGCGGGCATGTTGCCGCGCAGGACATCCGAGCCGATCTGTTCCAGGCCTGCGCCGTCGAGCAGCACCGCTTCCGAGAAACCCGCCGCACGGCCGACGTAACCATAATGGAGGTTCGACCACACATCATAGAAATACAGTGTGCAGCCGTAGAGGTGCCAGTGCTGCAGGCCGCCGGGGTTGCGCGGGTTGAACATGCGCGCGATCTTCGGTTTGTGATCCCACTCCGCGTTCTGGCGCACCTTGAGCGTCCATGCCAGCAGGGCGGCGCCAGTGTAGGTCATGCCCTGTTCGACGCACTGCTGCGGCGTCACGCCGAGGCCGAGAATCTGCTTCCACATCGGCAATCTGTTGAAATCGCTGACGCACGCCGTGGGTTCGTAGGCATTCATCTCCCTCATGCGCAGCACATCGCTGCTGGCGGCGTTGACGTTCATCTCGGCCGCCATGTAGCGCGCGATCGGCGTGAGTTCGTCGCGCGCGGCGTCGCTGCATGCCCCGTCCGCCGGCCGGAACGGCGCGCTCTCGATCCGTACATGCGTGCCATGGTCGACCAGCGCGGATCGCGTTGCCCCGTCGGGGCCGGGTAGTCTGCCTGCCATTCGATTCTTGCCCGCGTGACGCGTGCGATCGCGGCGATCGCACGAAAAGGGTTTGTGACGCGCAACCCGCTTCGCGTCGGGCTGCGCGACGCGAAGGATACTGCGCGCCCCGGATTATGTCGAGAGCGTATCACTTAGCGGCGGACGCGATGCGCCACAGCGGATCAGTCACCGATGTCGTCGGCGTAATGCACGGCGAGCCACACGGTGGCCTCGCCCGGCGCAGTCCATGCGACGCGATGCCGGCGATGCGGCGCGATATCGAGCCAGTCGCCGGGACGCAGCTCGCGGTCTGCATCCTCGTCGGCAAAACGCAGTCGTGCCGCGCCGGCGAGCAGCAGCACCCATTCGCCCTCTGCCTGGTCGTACCAGAATCCCGGCGGGCTGCACTGGCCGGTGGACACGATGCGTTCGATGCGCAGGCCGGGGCGCGACAGCAGCGCGTCGAACTCCTCGTCGCGCGCTTGGCCGGGTGGCAGACCGGCGAACAGGTTGCCGCTCATCTGCAAACAACCCGGCCTGCAAGCCGCATGGCATGGGGCGCTGCAGGCAGGCAGCCCTGCAAGTCGCATGCACCGGCGTTTCTGGCAGGGCATGCCTCGAGATCGAGCATCCATGCGCCCCGCAGGCTCATGCTTTTTCGACAGACAGGGCCGCTGCCGCCTGCCCCTCTTCGGCCGCGATGCGCTGGATGGTGCGCGCGAAGTCGGGATCCTCGCCGTTCATCAGCTCGGGAAGCGCGGCGCGAAAGTCCGCGCGCTTGCACCACTCGCGCATGTAGTCCTCCCAGGTGCCCCAGAGGCGGCGCTGCTGGCGGCTCATGTCGTCTTCGTAGACCAGCACGTAGGCACGCTCGAACAAACTCACGAGCAGCGCGAACAGCACCAGCTTGCGTTCGCGCTGCTCGTCGTCGAGATCGGTCTTCACCACCGCCGAACGCAGTTGCAGGTCGGCGTTCTGCAGCACCAGCTGCATGAAACGCGAATAGTCGTCGGACAGTTTGAGGAAGATTTCCTCTTCCTCGTTCGCGCGCTCGCGCCGCTGCTCGAAGATGAACACGCCGATTGCGAACGGCAGGCCGACGATGGTGACGAGGTAGGAGGCGGCTTCGAGTATCTGCAGGGTATCCATGTTCGATGCGAGCTTGGTTTGGGAGACAGTCTGCCGCGCCCGCGGCATCGGCGCAATCGGCCGCGCCGGCTTGCGTGCCACCGCCCTGCCACAATCCGGCCGCGTTTGCGCCCGCACGCACGCGTCATCGCGCCAGAAGCGGCGGTCAGACTGTGAGCCTCCGATAACGTCCGAAGAAGAGGAACCACCATGCAGAAGGCCTTGCTGTTGAAGGCGCTCGCCGTGCTGCTGCTCGGCCTGGCGCTGATGATCCCGCTCACCATGATCGACGGCCTGGTGCGCGAACGCCAGGCGCGCCAGCAGCAGGTGACGCTCGACATCGCACAAAGCTATGCCGGCGAGCAGCAGGTCGCCGGCCCGCTGTTGATCGTGCCCTACGAGGAGGAATACCGCGCCAGCGAGGTCGATCCGCAAACCAGCACGCGGCGCGAAGTCTGGCGCCGGCAGGCGCGGCGCATCGTGCTGTTTCCCGACAAGCTCGACGTCGCCGGCAAGATCGACACCAACGTGAAGACGCGCGGCCTGTTCCGCGCACGCGTGCTCGACCTGCAGGCCACGCTGAGCGGCGGATTCACGCTGCCGGCCGAGCTGCCGTGGGAGCGCCAGGACAAGGATTCGCGCATCATCGCCGGCAAGCCCTATCTCGCGCTGGCGATCGGCGACCCGCGCGGACTGTCAGGCGCGCCCCGGCTCGCGCTTTCCGCCGCAAACGGCGAACAATCCCCGAGCTTCGAACAGGGCAGCCGGATCGATGCGCAACTCGCCGGCATCCACGCGCCGGTCGACCTGCCCGCACCCGGCAAGCCGCAGGCTCTGCACTATACGATCTCGCTGGCGCTGACCGGCACCGAGCGCGTGGCCTTCGTGCCGATCGCCGGCGACAACCGCGTCGACCTGCAATCGAGCTGGCCGCACCCGAGCTTCGGCGGCCGCTTCCTGCCCGACCCGAAGACGCAGAGCGTGACGCAGGACGGCTTCCGCGCCCAGTGGCATGTCGCCTCCCTGGCGACGCGCGCGCAGCAGCAGATCCTGGCGGCCAACTGCGGCCCGGTCGGCTGCCTCGACACACTCGACGTGCGCTTCATCGAGCCGGTCAACATCTACTCGCAGGCCGACCGCGCGATCAAGTACGACGTGCTGTTCATCGGCCTCACCTTCGCGGCGTTCTTCCTGTTCGAAGTGATGAAGCGCCTGCCGGTGCACCCGGCGCAATACACGCTGGTCGGCCTCGCGCTGGCGATGTTCTTCCTGCTGCTGCTGGCCCTTTCCGAGCACATCGCCTTCGGCGCCGCCTACCTGATCGCGGCGAGCGCCTGCGTCGGCCTGGTCGGCTTCTACCTTGCCGGCGTGCTCGGCAGCGCGCTGCGCGGCGCCGCCTTCGCCGGATTGCTGGCCGCCCTCTACGGCGCCCTCTACGGCCTGCTGGTCAGCGAGGACAACGCCCTGCTGATGGGCGCCCTGCTGCTCTTCGGCGTGCTCGGCCTGGCCATGTGGGTGACGCGCAGGTTCGACTGGTACCGCATGGCGCCGCGCGGCGGCGCGCCGGGCACCGCCTCCTGACCGGGGCGCATTGCCCGGTTGTCGCTCCATCGAGTGCGAGGTTGCCAAAGATTTCGCACTTTGCTGCCGATGAAGGTGGACGCGCTGCCGCCCGGATTTCGATAATCCGCCCAGCGCCGTTCCACCCGATCCGGATAGTCACGAGGAGCAACAGATGGCATGGAGAGACGTTTGCGTACGGGGCCGACCCGCCGGAGGCCGCGTGCGCCAGGATGACGTACCCCGCGGTTCGCGCGCCCGGGATCACGATGCCGGCGGGCCGTCGCCGGGCATCGAGCGCTTCATCCGCGAAGTGGTCGTCGGCACCCCGGCACTCGCCCCCTTCAAGCCCCGCGGATTCCCCGCCGGCCTGCGCGTGCAGACCTATCCCGGCCGCGGCCACGCCGACGTGCATTTCGAAGGCCGCGCGGCGGACGTGTTCCTGTCATTCACCGATTCGAAGCAGCGCGAGTGCGGCAACTGGCTGTTCGACTGGTGCGTCGCCAACTGCCGCGCCTACAAGATTCAGGGCGTCATCTTCGGCGACCGCCAATGGTTCAGCGAAATGGCCGGCGGTCGCATCCTGCCCCGCCGCGATGGCCAGGCGCACTACGACCACGTCCACATCGAACTGAACGGGGACGGCGCCGCACGGCGCTGAACCCGGCGCCTCGCACCCGGCGAGGACGCACGGGCCGGCAGGTGCCGGCCCGACCATCCGCAGCCGGGGGGCCGTTCCAGCCGCATTGCGGATGCCGGCGTCCTGGCGCGGCTTGCGTGTCGCGCCACGTGGTCTAAGGTGAGTCTTGGAGGCCCGCCCACCCACGACCCCACCCGACACGGAGACCCGCATGCCGAATCGATTGTCCGGCGTTGCCCGCCGCTGCCTCGCCCTCCTGCTCACGCTCGCCGCCGGCATAGCCCATGCCGATGGCACACCGCGCGAACTGCAGGTGACATTCACCGACTGCACCGAGTTCGCCGGCCTGACCGCGGTATCGCGCACCGCCATGGCACCGCTGGTGCCGGCCGGCTTCGCCCTTGCCGATTTCGGACCGGACACGGCCGGCGCCGTGGTGCGCATCGCCAACTGCGAAGGCGTCTCGGTCGATGGATCGAACCCGGTGCCGGGCACGGTCTCTCACATCGGGGCGAATCTCGTCTCGCCCGACGGCACCGGCGACATCAACAACTACACGCTGCTCTACGCCACCGACAATCCGCGCCTCGCCCTGCGGCTGCGCCAGTTCGGCCTGCCGGTGCGGCTCGACCCGTCGATCGCCTACGAGGTGACGCCATCCGGCGCGCAGCTGGAGCTTTATGCCGCCGTCCATCCCGGCGCGGGCGAAGCCTACTTCCTGCACGGCACCGAGACCGACCCGCCCGCCGGCAGCGAGATCCCCTTCCTCGCCAACTGGTGGTATGCCAGCCGCAAGGGCCGCCTGCGCATGTCAACCGACATCCCCGCCATCGGCTTCGGCACCGCCGACATCGCCTTCTACACCGCCCGCGAAATCGACCTCGGCGCCGTGTTCAACGCCAACCGCACGACCTTCCCGCTGCTCTCGGTGCGTGGGAAGTTCGCGGTGGGGAACATGAGCGTCACGCTTGCAAGGTAGCGAGCCAGCGCCCGCGTACAAGGGCGCGATCGAGATTGAGCCGCAACACAAACGTCCGGTGCAATGCGCTGCGCCCGAGGTCGAACCCACGGGTTGAAGCGATCCGTTCAAGACCGGTGCGGTGCCGACGAAGCACGCCCATTGCCGCACCATGTTGGGCTTCGCGCAGCTCAGCCCAACCTACCAGCTTCGTTGTAGCAGTAGCTCTTTGCAGGCGGTGGGCCTTGCGGAAACAATTGAGGTGCGTCCCCTATTGCCATTGCGCGGCTCCCTTGAAATCAGTTCGACCCTGGCCCCTTATTTCCACATTCCTGGCCTCTTATTTCCCGATCGCATCATTTGGCCGCCCCAGAGAAATTGACTGACAGCTTGGTTTCGCCAGTGTCCGTCTTGGTAGCGACGGCCATCGCGCTATTGCCAGCAATTGTGACTTTGCCCCAAGCAACCTGAACGTCACCGATTTTTCCGTGACGTACGCCGAACTTGGCAATCTCCACTTTGCACGGGCCGATGACGCGGATGGACTCGACCGGCCTCATGACTTCTGGCTCGATCTTCTTCATGTACAAGGGGCGCCCCTGTTGATCGCTCGGTGGCTCCCAAACGAACTCGAACCACTTGTGCTCATCGTTGCCCTCGGCCAATAGATAGTCTCTAGCACGAGGAGTCTTCAAAAGCCCATCAACCAGCTCCCTCGTTTGGCAAAGTTCAGTGCCATCTTCTAAGTAGAGCAGATTGTCTGGGTTAGTTGCTACGGTCTCGGAAGCAAGGAGGCCGACCTGTGCAACCCGAATGCTCACCTTCTCAGCGGTGATGGTCACGGACTTTAGCCAAAGTTCTCCATTGGGCCCAAGCAATGCGTGAATGTCGTGGTCATCGATGTCTTCAAGTGTAAAAGCCTCAATTCCATACTTGCTTGCGACGTCACGAGCTTCCGGGGTAAAGCCACTGCGCGATGCCAGTAGCAAGACATTCGTATCCAGGCGGTCATGTTTTGCTTTCATTGCGTCGACCCAACTGACGTCTGCGACCCGTTGATGGTCGCGACACTCGATGGATACATAGACAGGCTGAGACCCAACCTTACCTTCAACCACGACGTCGACTTCCCGAAAACGCTTGGTCAAGCGGTCGCGCATCATCTTCGATTCGCTGACCCTTGCGCCTTCCGAGAGATTGAGGCGTACGAGGTAGATCAGACGCTGAAAGTCGTTTGATCGCTTCGGCATGTTCCGGAATTCTGGCGTGCCCTAACGTAAAGTCTGGCGCCTAAAACTGTCGGAGAACTTTCCGTCACTGAGACGGAGAACACGACAGATAGGGGTGGGATTTCTCATCGCATCAAGCCTTTGGCTGAATTCAGGGGAACCCGAAAGGCAAGTAGGCATGATGCCAAAGGCGTCGCCGAATGCGCAATCGATATCGGCATCAGGGATCGGCAGGGCGTGTTGCAGATTCCGGTTGCCGAGGGCGTGTGACAAGGTTGCGGGCGTTCGCGCAAGGCGGCTTCTCGCCGTTTCCTGCGCTCGCAGCCGTCAATCGAGCATCGCCAGAACGCGCATGGACTGGCGCTCGCGAGGCTGCACACTCCAGGAGCGCCACCCGATGCGCCTGACAGGCAGGCCCCCCTGCAGACCGCCGATCCATGCGGGTTTCAGGGCGGCGTTCCAACAAGAAAACCACAATCATCCAACCGCCCGGCGCGCATCGACCTTTCCCGTGTGAGCCGCCGAGCAGCGCAGAGCTGTCGGGGGAGGTCGGCGAGCACTGTCTGAGCGAAGCGCAGCGGAGCGAGTTGCGCAGCCGCCCGACAGATCGAGCAGCGCAGGGCACCTTGCGCGAAGCGCAAGGCAGCGAACCCGGGTCGCCTTCTTGTTGGTTACTTATTCTTGGCGAGACAAGAATAAGTAACTCGCCTGCCGGGCGAGACCGGCGCGGCGGTCGCATCGCGACATGCGACGATTCAGCGCAACGGAAATGGTGCTTCGACTCCGCTGCGCGCCGCTAAGCACAAACAGCGTGAATTGCGAACCCACCACCGCGCCAGAAGGCGCATGCAATGGCGCTCCCACGGCATGCCAAGCCACGCCCCGCATGAACATTACCCCGCAGGCCGACATGCCCGCAGAACGCCAATCCATGCGGCATTCAGCCAAGGCAAATGGCGCAACCACCGGGACACATTGAACAGGGCAACAGATTGCCCCGCATCAGCCTCTGACGTAGTATTGCGCACATGGACTTGGAGCAACTCATTGAAATCCGTGCTGGTGTGCGCAGCGGCAAGCCGTGCTTCAAGGGCACGCGCATTACCGTGTACGACGTGCTCGAATACATGGCCGGCGGAATGAGCGAGGCGGAGTTGCTGCAGAACTTTCCGGTCCTGACTCCGGATCATCTTCGCGCGGCACTCGCCTTTGCTGCCGCACGCGAGCGTCGCCTCGCTGGATTGCTCGCGGCTTGAAGCTGCTACTCGACGAGAATCTGAGCTTCCGCATCGTCGACGCTCTCGTCGAACACTTTCCGGATTCGTCTCATGTCGATCTGCTTGGTTTGCGCGGGCAGGACGATGCGAGCGTTTGGCGACATGCCGCCGAGCATGGGTTTGTGCTCGTGTCGAAGGACGACGACTTCCGGCAGTTGAGCCTTCTTCATGGCGCCCCGCCGAAGGTGGTTCTGTGCGCGATTGGCAATTCTGGAAATTCCGATGTCGTGGCGCTGTTGGTCGAACATTGCGCGGTCATTCAGGCCTTCATCTCCGACACGCAGGAAAGCCTGCTGATCCTCAAGCGTTGAGCTTCCCGCGTCGTACCGCCTGGCAGGTCAGGTCCCGAACTGGGCCAGCGCCTCGTCAACCGTATGCGATTTGAGCAGCCGCTCCTGCACCTGCGCCGGCGACCACCGGCCGGCCGGCTGTTCGGCGGCGAAGCGTTGCGCGGCGGCGGCATCGTCGTGGAACTTGCGGAACATCTGTTCGAGCTGGTGGGCGTCGCAGTGGGTGAGTTCCATGCGGAAGTCGACGCGGCCGGAGCGGATGGCGGCGTCATCGATCAGCTCGGGATGGTTGGTGGTGAGGAAGATCACCGAGCCTTCGTGCGAGGCCACGCCGTCGAGCGCGTTGATGAAACCGGAATAACTGAGCTTGATCGCGGCGTCGGCCTTTTCGCGCATGCGGAAGAAGGAGTCGATGTCTTCCAGCAGCACGATGGAGCGTGCCGGCACGGTGGAGAGCAGGTTGCCGATCTTCTCGTCGGTGACGTTGGGCGAGGCGAGCGAGAGGGAGCAGACGTTGAGCGCGAGTTCCGAAGCGAGCGCGGTGACCAGCGAGGTCTTGCCGGTGCCGGGCGGGCCGTAGAGCAGGTAGCCGCGCCGCCACGGGATGCCGAGTTCCTCGTAGCGCAGGCGCGAGGCGAAGAAGCGCTCGAGGTCGGCGAGGATGGCTTCCTTCTGGCCCTGCTTGAGCACGATGGAGGCGAGCTTGCGGTTGTTGCCGAGTCGCGCGCGCGACCATTCGTTGGTGTAGCTGCTCGGGATGTAGATGGCGATCTTGTTGAGTTCGCGCGCCATGCGGGCATCCATCGCGGCGCGGATGAAGGTTTCGAGCGGCGCCTTGCTGCGGCCGAAGGTGGACAGCGTGATCTTCTCGAGGATCGAGGTGGCGACCTGCACTTCGCGCTTCATCCACATCAGGCGGCCGTCGAGCATGAAGATGTGGAAGCCTTCGCCGGGCGACAGGTACGGCTCGGGCTTGCCGCCCTGCTGCAGTTCGTCGGCGAGTGAGGTGTAACTCTCGGTCTGGCGCACGCCCCGCACGGTGAAGTTGTTGATGCGGCGGAGCACGTCCTTCGCGTTCATGTATTCGACCAGCGTGGCGAACATCAGCTCGTCGCGGTTATCGAAGCTGAGCGAGGTGACGAAGAAGTGCTTGGCCCAGCCGGCGAACTTGCCCGGCACGTCGCGCAGCCACATGGCGGCGAGGCCAAGCGCGCCGAGCACGAGGCCGCCGGTGGCGAACTGGTTGCCGGCGATCAGTTGCTGCAGGGTGTCGAGCATGGCGAGGATTCCGTTCGCGGCGGCGTCACAAGCCGGGGTCGGAGCCGTGGCCGGCGAGCGCGGCGTCGACCACCTTGCGCGTGAGGTGCGGCGCGAACAGTTCGATGAAGGCGTAGGTGTAGCCGCGCAGGTAGGCGTTCCTGCGCACGCCGATGCGCGTGGTGCTGGATTCGAACAGGTGCGAGGCGTCGGCCATGCCGAGGTTGCGGTCTTCGGCCGGGTTGAAGGCCATGCCGGCAATGATGCCGATGCCCAGGCCGAGCGCGACGTAGGTCTTGATCACGTCGGAGTCGATCGCCGTCAGCGTGACGTTGGGGCGTAGCCCGCGCGACAGGAAGGCCTTGTTGATCTGGCTGCGCCCAGTGAAGGCGAAGTCGTAGGTGATGATCGGATGGCGGGCAATGGCTTCGAGCGTGAGCGGCTTTTCGGCCAGGATCGGGTGGCCGGGCGGCGCGATCACCACGCGATTCCACTGGTAGCAGGGCAGCATGACGAGGTCGCCGAATTCGGAGATCGCCTCGGTGGCGACGGCGATGTCGGCCTCGCCGGAGAGCACGTATTCGCAGCACTGCGACGGGTTGCCCTGGTGCAGCGAGAGTTGCACGCCGGGGTAACGTTCGACAAACTTGCGGATCACCGGCGGAAGGGCATAGCGCGCCTGCGTGTGAGTGGTCGCTATCCCCAAACGGCCCGACGCTTCGCGCGCGAACTCGGCACCAACTTGCTTGAGGTTGTCGATGTCGCGCAGTACGCGCTCGGCGATCGCCAACACCTGGCGGCCCGGCTCGGTGATGCCGGTGAGCCGCTTGCCGTGCCGCACGAAGATATCGACGCCAAGCTCTTCTTCGAGCAATTTCAATTGCTTGGAAACGCCGGGTTGAGACGTGAACAGCGCCTCGGCGGCGTCCGACACGTTGAAGCCGGCACGCGCGACTTCGGCCACGTAGCGCAGTTGCTGGAGGTTCATGCGCGCTCCGATCGCATTCCTAAATAAGAAATGGTTATTTGAGTGTAACAGGAAACATCTGTTTCAGTCTAAGGGGCGTTGCTACCATCCGATCCTCAATCTTGGGTGTCGCGCATGGACTTCGGTTATACATTTGCAGGCTTCGTAGTGGGCATCATCGTCGGCATGACGGGCGTCGGCGGCGGCTCGCTGATGACGCCGCTGCTGGTGCTGATGTTCGGCATCCACCCGGCCACCGCGGTCGGCACCGACCTGCTTTACGCCGCGATCACCAAGGCCGGCGGCACGATCACCCATTCGCTCAAGGGCACGGTGGACTGGAAGGTGACCGGCCGCCTGGCGTCCGGCAGCATTCCCGCTGCGGCGACGACCTTGTATCTGGTGTCGCAATTCGCGCCGGGCGGCATCGGCGGCGCGTCGGGCACGATCTCGTTCGCACTGGGCATCGCCCTGGTGCTGACCGCGCTGGCGCTGATCTTCCGCCGCAATCTGCAGGATTTCGCGCAACGCCACGCCACGTTGAGCGAGCGCCAGACTGCCGTGCTGACCGTGATCACCGGCGCGATCCTTGGCGTGCTGGTCTCGATCTCGTCGGTCGGCGCCGGTGCGCTGGGCGTCACCGCGCTGATCCTGCTGTATCCGCGGATGTCGACGATACGCATCGTCGGCAGCGACATCGCGCATGCGGTGCCGCTGACCGCGGTGGCCGGCATGGGCCACTGGATGCTCGGCAGCGTCGACTGGAGCCTGCTGCTGGCCCTGCTGCTGGGTTCGCTGCCCGGTATCACGCTCGGCAGCCACCTGTCGGTGAAGGTGCCGGACCGCGTGCTGCGCCCGCTGCTGGCGACGCTGCTGGTGGTCATCGGCGGCAAGCTGATCGCGCACTGACACACACTCGAAAAACAGCCTAACAGAGAGAAGTCACCATGTATCGTTATGACGCTTACGATCAGCGCATCGTCGACGAACGCGTGGCGCAGTTCCGCGATCAGACGCGGCGCTACCTCGCCGGCGAACTGACCGACGACGAATTCCGCCCGCTGCGCCTGCAGAACGGCCTTTATGTTCAGCGCCATGCACCAATGCTGCGCGTGGCGGTTCCCTACGGCCTGTTGTCATCGCGCCAGTTGCGCAAGCTGGCGGAGATTTCGCGCAAGTACGACCGCGGTTACGGCCATTTCTCGACGCGCCAGAACCTGCAGTACAACTGGCCTGCGCTGGAGTCGGTTCCGGACATCCTGGCCGAGCTCGCCACGGTGCAGATGCACGCGATCCAGACCTCGGGCAATTGCGTGCGCAACATCACCACCGACCAGTTTGCCGGCGTGGCGCCGGACGAGATCGTCGATCCGCGCCCGTGGGCGGAAATCCTGCGCCAGTGGTCGACCTTCCACCCGGAATTCGCATTCCTGCCGCGCAAGTTCAAGATCGCGATTTGCGGCTCGCAGGAGGATCGTGCCGTCATCCTGGTGCACGACATCGGCCTGCAACTGGTGCGCAATGATGTTGGCACGCTGGGCTTCCGCGTGTTCGCCGGCGGAGGACTCGGCCGCACGCCGATCATTGGCAGCCTGGTCCGCGACTTCGTCGAGTGGCAGCACATCGCGACGTATTGCGAAGCAATCATCCGCGTCTACAACCGCTATGGCCGACGCGACAATTCGTTCAAGGCGCGCATCAAGATCCTGGTCAAGGCACTCAAGCCGGAAGTCTTCGCGCAGAAGGTGGAAGCCGAGTGGGCGCACCTGAAAGACGGCCCGGGCACGCTGACGCAGGCCGAAGTGGATCGCATCGCAGCGCACTTCGGTGCCCCGGAATACGAAACCCTGACCGCGCCTGACGCCGGTTACGCCGCGAAGCTGGAAACGGATCGCGCGTTCGCCGCCTGGGTCAGACGCAACGTGCATGCGCACAAGATGCCGGGCTACGGCGCCGTCACGCTGTCGCTCAAGAAGACCGGCGCAACGCCCGGCAATGCATCCGCCGAGCAGATGGACGTCGTGGCGGATCTGGCCGACCGCTACAGCTTCGGCGAACTGCGCGTTTCGCACGAGCAGAACCTCATCCTCGCCGACGTGCGGCAAGCGGATCTTTACGCGGTGTGGCTCGCCGCCAGGGCGGCCGGCCTCGCGACGCCGAACATCGGGCTGCTCACCGATATCGTGTGCTGCCCGGGTGGTGATTTCTGCTCGCTGGCCAACGCAAAGAGCATTCCGATCGCCCAGGCGATCCAGCAGAAGTTCGACGACCTCGACTATCTGCACGACATCGGAGAGATTGATCTGAACATTTCCGGCTGCATGAATTCCTGCGGCCACCACCATGTCGGCCACATCGGCATCCTCGGCGTCGACAAGGATGGATCGGAGTGGTACCAGATCAGCATTGGCGGCTCGCAGGGCCACGATGCGGTACTGGGTGACGTAATTGGCCCGTCCTTCGCTGCCGACGAGGTACCTGCCGTGATCGGAAAGCTGATCGACACCTATATCGAACGCCGGCACGAAGACGAACGCTTCATCGACACGGTGCGCCGCATCAGCGTGGCGCCTTTCAAGGCGCGCGTCTATGGCGAGAACAGCAGCACGAGGAAAGTGGCAAATGGATAAGGTGATTCGCGGCAGTACGATCGTCGCCGACGAGTGGACTCTGGTGCGGCTGCCGGTGCGCGATGAGCCAGTGAAGAAGCAGGCCGGCAAGGCCGTGCTGTTCAAGCTGACCGGCGAGCAGGCGGCTACCGAAGAGGAAGTGGCGGCGGTCGGCATTCCGGGCGGCAAGATTATCGTTCCACTCTCCGTCTGGCTCGGCCGCAAGAGCGAACTGGCGCCGCGCCTGGCTGCAGGCCAGCTCGGCGTGTGGATCGACAGCTTCGAGGAGCCGGAGGCGCTGGTCGCGAGCGTGGATCGCATCAACGATCTGGCCGTGATCGCGATCAACTTCCCGAAGTTCATCGACGGCCGCGGCTTTTCGCTCGGTCGCCTGCTGCGCGAGCGTTACGGTTTCCGCAACGAGTTGCGCGCGATCGGCGACGTGCTGCGCGATCAGATCTTCTTCTTCAAGCGTTGCGGCTTCGACGCCTACAAGCTGCGCGCCGACCGTGACATGCAGGACGCACTGGACAGCCTGCGCGACTTTTCCGACCCCTACCAGGGTGCGGTCGACGAGCCGCGCCCGCTGTTCCGGCGCGTTGAACGCAGCGCAGCCTGAGCCAATCGCATGAATCCGACGACACAACCGAATCTGCAGGACGCCTCGCTGCTCGAATCCGTGGCACGCAAGGCCGAAACGCTCGCCATACGACTGGGCCAGATCGCGGACGAGTGGCGCCCGGCGGTCTTCGCCAGCAGCCTCGGCGCCGAGGACATGGTGATTACCGACGCAATCGTGCGCAAGCATCTACCGATCGAGATCTTCTCGCTCGACACCGGTCGTCTGCCCGCGGAGACCTATGACCTGATGCACGAGGTGCAGCGACGCTACGACCTCAAGCTGAAATTGTATTACCCGCGCAACGACCTGATCGAGGACTACACGCGCGAGAACGGCATCAATGCGTTCTACGACTCGGTTGCCCTGCGCAAGGCCTGCTGCCACATCCGCAAGGTGGAGCCGCTGCAGCGTGCGCTGGCAAACCGCAAGGCCTGGATCACCGGCATGCGCGCGCAGCAATCGGCGACCCGCGACGGCCTGCCCTTGCAGCAGTACGATGAGGCGAACAAGCTGGAAAAATTCAATCCGCTTTCAGACTGGACGGAGCAGGAGGTCTGGGCCTACATTCGCACCCACGACGTGCCGTACAACAAGCTGCACGACCGCTTCTACCCCAGCATTGGTTGCGCTCCGTGCACGCGCGCCATTTCGCTCGGCGAGGATGTGCGCGCCGGACGCTGGTGGTGGGAAGACCCGACCAGCAAGGAATGCGGGCTGCACGTGAAGAACCCCAACGTAGTGAGCATCATCCGATGAGTACTTCAACCCTTTCGCGGCAGACGCTGTCGCACCTTGACTGGCTCGAGTCCGAGGCAATCCACATCATGCGCGAGGTCGCCGGCCAGTGCAGCAATCCGGTGCTGCTGTTTTCCGGCGGCAAGGATTCGATCTGCATGCTGCGCGTGGCGGAAAAGGCGTTCCGCCCCGGGCGCTTTCCGTTCCCGCTGATGCACATCGATACCGGGCACAACTACAGGGAAGTGACCGATTTCCGCGACAAGCGCGCGGCCGAACTGGGCGAGCGCCTGATCGTGCGCTCGGTCGAGGATTCGATGAAGCGCGGCACGGTGGTGCTCAAGAGCCCGACCGAATCGCGCAACAAGCACCAGTCGGTGACGCTGCTCGAAGCGATCGCGGAGTTCGAGTTCGATGCCTGCATCGGCGGCGCACGCCGCGACGAGGAAAAGGCGCGCGCCAAGGAGCGCATCTTCAGTTTCCGCGACGAATTCGGGCAATGGGATCCGAAGAATCAGCGCCCGGAGCTGTGGGATCTTTACAACGCGCGCACCTTCAAGGGCGAGAACATCCGTGCCTTCCCGATCTCGAACTGGACCGAGCTGGACGTCTGGCAGTACATCGAGCGCGAGAAGCTCGAACTGCCGTCGATCTACTACGCGCACCAGCGGCCCGTGGTACGTCGCGCCGGCGCGATCGTTCCGGTGACCGATCTGACACCAGCCAAAGCGGGCGAGGACATTGTCGACCTGATGGTTCGCTTCCGTACCGTGGGCGACATCACCTGCACTGCGCCGGTCGAATCGACCGCCGACAGCATCGCGAAGATCATTGCCGAAACGGCAGAGACGACGATTACCGAACGGGGCGCCACACGTCTGGATGACCAGACCTCCGAGGCGTCGATGGAACAGCGCAAGAAAGAAGGGTACTTCTAGAATGTCGGCCATGGAACAGTTGCCAGAAATCGATAACGGCCTCTTGCGCTTCCTCACTTGCGGCAGCGTGGACGACGGAAAGAGCACGCTGATCGGACGCCTGCTTTTCGACACCAAGACGATACTTGCGGATACGCTGCATGCGATCGAGCGCACCTCTAAGAAGCGCGGCATGGAAGCGGTCGACCTTTCACTGTTGACCGACGGCTTGCAGGCCGAGCGCGAGCAAGGCATCACGATCGACGTGGCCTACCGCTATTTCTCGACCGGCACGCGCAAGTACATCATTGCCGACGCGCCCGGCCACGAGCAGTACACGCGCAACATGGTGACAGCTGCGTCCAGTGCGAACCTGGCCATCATCCTGATCGATGCGCGCAAGGGCGTGCTGGCCCAGACGCGTCGCCATTCCACGATCGCCAAGCTGCTCGGGATTCCGCATCTCGTGGTAGCCGTGAACAAGATGGATCTCGTCGGCTACGATCGCGCGGTGTTCGAGCGCATTCGCGCCGAGTACCTCGGCTTCGCCGAAGTGATGGGGATCGAGGACGTGCGCTTCATCCCGTTGTCTGCACTCAACGGCGACAATGTCGTGGATCGCACCGAATCGATGCCCTGGTACGAAGGTCCGACACTGCTCGAGATTCTGGAGTCCGCGCCTGGCGCGCACTCCGAAAGGACTGAGAAATTCCGCTTTCCGGTACAGTTCGTCTGCCGTCCGCATGCTTCGGACGATCCGGAACTGCATGACTATCGTGGCTTCATGGGGCGCGTCGAATCAGGTGACCTCCAGCGCGGCGACGCAGTGACGGTACTGCCTTCCGGCCGTTCGAGCCGCGTCAGGGATATCCAGATTTGCGGCGAGTCGCTTGAAAGGGCGGTTTCCGAACAGTCGGTGACCATCCTGCTGGAAGACGAGATCGACATTTCGCGCGGCGACATGATCGTGAAATCGGCCGAACAGCCGAACGTGGTCAAGCAGATCGATGCAATGCTATGCTGGCTATCCGAAGCTCCGCTGGATCGCGCACGCAAGTACGTGATCAGGCATACGACGCGCGAATCGAAGGCAATGCTGGCCGACATTTCTTACCGTCTCGACATCAACGTGCTGAAACACGAGGCTGCAGAACGACTTTCGATGAACGACATCGCCAAGGTTACATTCAAACTCGCGCAACCGTTGTTCGTTGACCCTTATGTCGCCAACAGGGCGACCGGTGCATTCATCGTGATCGACGAATCCACGAATAACACGATCGGTGCGGGGATGATCCTCTGAGCAAGATCCGGGGCAAGGTCTACCTTGTTGGCGCCGGTCCTGGGGCGGCAGATCTTGTCACGCTGCGCGCAGCGCGCTTGCTCGCGCAGGCGGATATCGTGTTTCATGACGCGCTGGTCAATCCCGAATTGCTTGAGCTTGCACGGCAAGCCGAGCGGGTGGAAGTGGGCAAGCGCTGCGGCCAGTTCTCGGCGCATCAGTCGGAGATCAATCGTCTCCTGATCGCAGCGGCGAAGGTGCACGACTGCGTGGTCCGCCTGAAAGGCGGTGATCCGATGATGTTCGGACGCGCTCAGGAGGAAATGGATGCACTCGAAGCTTCCGGTATCGAATTCGAGGTCGTGCCGGGCGTGACCGCTGCGCTAGCCGCCTCGGCCGATTTGAAAGTCTCGCTGACGAACCGCGGCGTATCCCGGCACGTCGTCTTCGTCACACCGCGCGCAGCGCCGGGCGCCCCGCCCAACGATTGGATCGCGCCGGTACTGCGGGCCGATACCGCAGCCATCTACATGGGTTCAAGCGAGGCACCCCATCTCGCGCAAACCCTGATTTCCCAAGGACGCGCCGCCGACACACCGGTGGTACTGGTCACCAACGCGTCTCTGCCAAACCGGTCGGCGCGCCATCTTCACCTCGGGATGCTCGCCGTCCTGCCATCTGCCGAACTCGAAGGCCCGGTCCTGATCCTGATTGGCGAGGTGTATCGCAAGGGCTTGACCGTCACGGACAAATCCTAGAAGGCGAGTTGCACCGCCGCCTGCGGACGCAACCGATATCTGGATGCAAAAAGGGCCGGAAATCCGGCCCTTTCTCCTACCGATGGTCCGAGATGATTACTCGGCAGCCGGCGCCTCGGCCTCACCCGTTTCGGGACGGTCCATGAGTTCGACCAATGCCATCGGCGCGTTGTCGCCGTCACGGAACCCCATCTTCAGGATGCGAAGATATCCGCCGTTGCGATTGGCGAAACGCGGGCCGAGTTCGTCGAAAACCTTGACGACCATTTCGCGGTCGCGCAAGCGATCAAAGGCAAGCCGGCGGTTTGCAAGACTGGGCTTCTTGCCCAACGTGATGATCGGTTCCACGACGCGGCGGAGTTCTTTTGCCTTGGGGAGCGTCGTTTTAATGAGTTCGTGGCGCAACAGCGAGTTGGCCATATTGCGGAACATCGCTGAGCGATGCGCCGACGTACGATTGAGCTTGCGAAGACCGTTGCGATGACGCATGACAATTACCTCGTTGTTTTGCAGCCGCCGCGGGTAGGGCAAGCAGCTGGTGGATCACGGGCGTCTATTTCTGATGCAGCGGCACGCCTCTACCGCCAAAACGCGACTCCGGCCGAAGCCGGAGTCAAAACTGCTCAAACTTTTTCGAGCCCGGCCGGCGGCCAGTTTTCAAGCTTCATCCCCAGAGTCAATCCGTGCGAAGCGAGCACTTCCTTGATCTCGTTGAGCGACTTGCGACCCAGATTCGGCGTCTTCAGCAATTCCGTTTCGGTGCGCTGGATGAGATCACCGATGTAGTAGATGTTCTCGGCCTTCAGGCAGTTGGCAGAACGGACAGTCAATTCGAGATCGTCGACGGGGCGCAACAGAATCGGATCGACCTGCGTCGGGCGCGCTGCTTCATGCGTAACCGGTGTGCCCTCGAGTTCGGCAAACGACGAAAGCTGATCCATCAGGACGCGAGCTGCGAAACGAATCGCCTCTTGCGGATCGACTGCACCGTTCGTCTCGATGTCGATTACCAGTTTGTCCAAGTCGGTACGCTGTTCGACGCGCGCACTTTCTACCTGGTAGCTGACACGACGTACCGGGCTGAAGGATGCGTCCAGCACGATTCGGCCTATTGTCTTGCCTTCCGCCCCGATTGGACGCGTATTGCCGGGCACATAACCTCGGCCTTGCGCCACTTTGATCTGCATGTCGAGCTTGCCGCCGGGCGCAAGATGCGCGATCACGTGATCCGAGTTGATGATCTCGACATCATGCGACGTCTCGATGTCGGCGGCAGTCACCATGCCTTCGCCGGATTTCTGCAGACGAAGCGTCACTTCACCCCGATTCTGGAGCTTGAACACCACACCCTTGAGATTCAGCAACAGGTCGACAACGTCCTCACGAACGCCATCGAGCGTCGAGTACTCATGCAGCACACCCTCGATCGATACCTCGGTCGGAGCAGCGCCTGGAAGCGAAGAGAGCAGAATTCTGCGCAAAGCATTTCCGAGCGTGTGGCCATAGCCGCGCTCGAACGGCTCCATCACCACACGGGCGTGGACCGGCGACAGGGATTGGACGTCGATGATGCGCGGTTTCAGCAGAGCAGTGCTTTGCATCGCAATCCTCGTAAAGAGTTACAACCGGGTCGAGCCACGCGATTACCGCGAGTACAGTTCGACCACCAGACTTTCGTTGATCGTCGACGGCAGATCATTACGCGCCGGGTAAGCCTTGAAGGTTCCTTTTCCGGCCTTGGCGTCCACTTCGACCCATTCGGGAAATCCACGAGACTCTGCCGCGTCCAGCGCAGCCTTGACGCGCAAATGCCCCCGCGTCTTGTCCGTCAGCTGGACGACGTCCCCCGGGCGAAGAGTGAAAGAAGGAATGTTCACACGCTTGCCATTGACCAGAATGCCGTTGTGGCGAACGACCTGCCTTGCTTCGGTACGAGACGCACCGAAACCCATGCGGTAAGCCACGTTGTCCAGCCGGCCTTCGAGGAGCTGCAAAAGGTTTTCGCCAGTTTGCCCCTTGCGGCGATCTGCTTCGGCGAAAGTCTTGCGAAACTGGCGTTCGAGCACACCATACGTTCGACGGATCTTCATCTTTTCACGCAACTGCACGCCATACCCGGACAAACGCTGCCCGGATTTCTGCCCGTGCTGGCCGGGAGCATATGAGCGACGTTCGACGGCGCACTTATCCGTGAAACACTTTTCGCCCTTCAGGAAGAGCTTTTCACCCTCGCGGCGGCACTGACGGCATTTGGGGTCGAGGTTACGAGCCACTATTGCACTCCTTTAGATGCGACGCCGCTTTGGCGGGCGGCAACCGTTATGCGGGATTGGCGTGATGTCCGTAATACTGGAGATCTTGATGCCGAGCGCATTGAGCGCGCGAACTGCGGACTCGCGCCCGGGACCTGGGCCCTTGATGCGCACCTCCAAGTTCTTGACACCGCACTCCAGCGCGGCACGACCAGCCGCCTCAGCGGCGACCTGTGCCGCAAAAGGCGTGCTTTTACGAGAACCCTTGAAGCCAGCGCCACCCGAGGTCGCCCAAGACAATGCGTTTCCCTGGCGGTCGGTGATGGTGATGATGGTGTTGTTGAAAGAAGCGTGCACGTGGGCGATGCCCTCGGCAACATTCTTCTTGACCTTCTTGCGAACCTTCGCAGCGGCTTTGACCATGTCGTCCTAATCCTGCTTCGTGTGAGCTTACTTCTTCGCGCCGGCAATGGCTTTGCGAGGGCCCTTGCGCGTCCGCGCATTGGTGCGGGTGCGCTGTCCACGCACCGGCAGTCCGCGACGATGGCGCACACCACGGTAGCAGCCCAGATCCATCAGCCGCTTGATATTCATCGTGACCTCGCGACGCAGATCACCTTCAATGGTGAACTTGCCGACCTCTTCGCGCAGACGGTCCATGTCCGTATCCGTCAGATCCTTGATCTTGGCATCGCGCTTGACGCCGGCCAGATCACATATCCTCTGCGCGCGAGTGCGCCCGATACCGAAAATCGCTGTAAGCGCGATCGCGGCGTGCTGGTGATTGGGAATGTTTACCCCTGCAATGCGGGCCATGCTATACCCCGAAAAGCGAAACCTTAAATTATAACGAAGAACAAGTTCCTAATCAAGGAAGAATCTCGTTCAGCCCTGCCGCTGCTTGTGACGCGGATCACTGCAGATCACACGAACAACGCCCTTGCGGCGAATCACCTTGCACTTACGGCAAATTCTCTTTACCGATGCCAATACTTTCATTTCGTTTCCCCTCGGAGAGGCGTTTCGATACTTTTACTGCTGACCCTACTTGGCACGGAATACGATGCGACCTTTCGTCAAATCGTACGGCGTGAGTTGAACCGTTACCTTGTCACCCGGCAAAATGCGAATGTAATGCATGCGCATCTTGCCCGATATAAATCCGTGCACCACGTGCCCGTTCTCCAGCTTTACCTTGAACGTCGCGTTCGGGAGGTTTTCGAGCACCTCCCCCTGCATTTCGATTACGTCTTCCTTCGCCATGGCTTTCCGCGTCGATTCGCACCGTCAGCGCATCGGCAACCCAGCGCCCTTGAAGTTCGCCTTCTTGAGCAAACTTTCATATTGATGCGACATGATGTAGGCCTGAACTTGCGACATGAAATCCATGGTCACAACCACGATGATCAGCAGGGAGGTTCCACCGAAGTAGAACGGGACGTTCCACTTGAGAATCAGGAATTCCGGCAGAAGGCACACCAGGGTGATGTACACCGCGCCAGCCAAGGTCAGTCGCATCAGAATCTTGTCGATATATCTTGCCGTCTGTTCGCCAGGCCGGATACCCGGCACGAACGCGCCACTCTTTTTCAGGTTGTCAGCTGTCTCCTTCGAATTGAAGACCAGCGCCGTGTAAAAGAAGCAGAAAAAGACAATAGCAGCCGCGTAGCACATGACATAAATCGGTTGCCCCGGCGACAACGTACCCGCAATGTCTTTCAGCCAGCGCATGCTGTCGGACTGTCCGAACCATCCCGCGACAGTTGCCGGGAACAATATGATCGACGAGGCGAAGATCGGCGGAATCACGCCCGACATGTTCAATTTGAGAGGCAAGTGAGAGCTTTGCCCTCCGTAGACCTTGTTGCCCACCTGACGCTTCGCATAGTTGACCAGGATCTTGCGCTGCCCGCGCTCGACGAACACCACAAACCCAGTCACCAGAACCACCAGCGCGCTAATGAAAAGCGCCGTGAAGGGGTGCATCGCCCCCGTTCTGACGAGTTCGAAAAGCCCACCCAACGCATTCGGCAAACCTGCCGCAATCCCGGCAAAAATGATGATCGAGATACCGTTGCCCAGACCACGCTCCGTAATTTGCTCGCCGAGCCACATCAGGAACATGGTTCCGGTTACCAGTGTCGTAACGGTAACGAAGCGGAACATCAACCCCGGATCAAGCACGAGTCCCTGCTGGGCCTCCAGTGCAATGGAGATCCCCACTGCCTGAAACACCGCCAGTGCGAGCGTGCCGTAACGGGTGTACTGTGTAATCTTGCGTCGTCCAGCCTCACCTTCCTTTTTGATCGCCTCGAGACTCGGGACGGCCACCGTGAGCAACTGCATGATGATCGACGCCGAGATGTACGGCATGATCCCGAGCGCGAAAAGCGTAAAGCGCGAAAGCGCTCCCCCGGAAAACAAGTTGAAGATTCCGAGTATTCCGCCCTTCTGGCTTTCGAACAACTGCGCAAGGGCCACCGGGTCAATGCCGGGTACCGGGATGTGCGCACCGATACGGTACACGACCAGCGCGCCCAGCAAGAACATCAGGCGACGCTTGAGATCGCCAAATTTCCCGCTCTTCCCGATGGTTGCCGGAGTGGTAGCCAAGTCTCGCGTTCCGACTATTCGGATGCTACGGATCCGCCAGCAGCTTCAATCGCTGCCTTGGCACCCTTGGTGGCACCGACACCCCTGAGCGTCACTTTCTTGCTGATCGCGCCCGAGAGAATAACCTTTGCTGAAAGCGCGTCGACAGCCACTACCCCCGCTTGTTTAAGCACAAGCAAGTCCACGTCGACAACCGGCAACTTCTCCAGATCGGACAAACGTACCTGTGCACTCCGCGACGCCGTAAGCGAAATGAAACCGCGCTTGGGAAGGCGACGCTGCAAAGGCATCTGGCCGCCCTCGAATCCCACTTTATGAAATCCTCCAGCTCGCGATTTTTGCCCTTTGTGACCGCGCCCTGCCGTCTTGCCGAGACCGCTACCAATGCCGCGCCCGACTCGGCGCTTTGCGTGCTTTGCGCCGATTGCGGGTTTCAGATTGTTGAGTTCCATCTCAGCCCTCGACCTTCACCAGGTAGTTCACTTTCTTGATCATGCCGCGAACCGCCGGCGTATCTTCCAGCAGTGCGGAACTATTGAGCTTACCCAGCCCGAGCCCTTTTACGGTTGCGCGGTGATCCTGCTTGGTTCCAATGACACTCTTGACCAGGGTCACCTTGATCTTCTTGTCGGCCATGTTTCCTACCCCAGAATCTCTTCGACCGTCTTGCCGCGCTTCGCGGCAATCTCGGCCGGGGTGTTGATCTTCATCAGGCCGTCGAGGGTCGCCCGAACCACGTTGTACGGATTGGTTGAACCAAGACACTTCGCCAGCACATCGGTCACACCCATCACTTCGAATACGGCCCGCATCGGGCCACCGGCAATGATTCCGGTCCCGTTCGGCGCCGGCTGCATCAGAACGCGGGAGGCCCCGTGCTGGCCGATGACAGCGTGCTGAATGGTGCCGTTCTTGAGCGAAACCTTGGACATCTTGCGACGCGCCTCTTCCATGGCCTTTTGCACGGCGACCGGCACTTCGCGCGACTTGCCTTTGCCCATGCCGATGCCGCCATCTCCGTCGCCCACCACGGTGAGTGCGGCGAATCCAAGGATGCGCCCGCCCTTCACCACCTTGGTGACGCGGTTGATCGACACCATCTTTTCGCGCAGGCCGTCATCGCGCTCTTCCTGAGCCTGTGGCTTGCGGTTACCTGATTGCGGTTTTGCCATTTGGGCTTTCCTCGCCTAGAACTTGAGGCCGCCTTCGCGGGCAGCATCGGCCAGCGCCTTGACGCGGCCGTGATACTTGAATCCTGAACGGTCGAATGCGACCTCCTCGATGCCAGCTTGCTTGGCACGCTCGGCGATCAGTTTCCCGACCAACTGAGCAGCCTTGACGTTCCCGCCGCTCGGCACATCCTTGCGCACATCCGCCTCGGCTGTCGACGCCGCAGCCAGCACCTTGCCGCCACAGCCGGAAAAGATCTGAGCGTAGATATGACAGTTAGAACGGTGCACCGCGAGGCGGACCGCCTTGAGCTGAGCAATCTTGGCACGGGTTTGGCGTGCTCTACGCAGACGCGCTTGCTTTTTGTCCATGGTTTAACCGCCTTACTTCTTCTTGGTTTCCTTGATGATCACCACCTCGTTGGCATACCGCACACCCTTGCCCTTATAGGGCTCCGGCTGACGATAGGCGCGAACTTCAGCGGCAACCTGACCGACCTTCTGCTTGTCGATACCTTTGATGATGATCTCGGTCTGCACGGGGGTTTCGACTTTGATACCCTGCGGCATCTGGTGGACAACCGGATGCGAGTAACCCAGCGAAAGGTTGAGCTTGTCACCCTGCGCCTGGGCACGATAGCCGACACCGACCAGATTGAGCTTCCTCTCGAAACCCTTGGTCACGCCAAGCACCATATTATTAACCAGCGCTCGCACCGTTCCAGACAACGCCTTCGCATTCTCGGCACCTGCGACCGCAGAGACTTGCACTCGCTCTCCCTCCTTGGCCACGGCAACGGAGGGATGCAGCACCTGCGTAAGCGAGCCGAGCGGCCCTTTCACGGTGATTTCTCCGGCACTCAGCGTCACTTCAACGCCGCTGGGCACCACAACGGGATATTTAGCGATTCGTGACATCGTCCGACTCCTTAAGCGACGATGCAGAGGACTTCGCCACCAACGTTGCTGGCGCGTGCCTTGCGGTCAGTCATCACACCCTTCGGGGTCGACACAATCGCGACGCCGAGGCCATTCAGTACACGCGGTAGATCGCCGGAGCCCTTGTAGATACGAAGGCCGGGACGGCTAACCCGCTCGATTCGCTCGATCACCGGACGGCCGGCGTAGTACTTGAGCGCAATGTCGAGCGACGGCTTTCCGTCAATGTCGCGAATTGCGTAGTCATCGATATAACCTTCGTCTTTGAGGACGTTGGCGATTGCAACCTTCAGCTTCGAATTCGGCATTTGCACCGAAGTCTTTTGGGCCATTTGCGCGTTGCGAATGCGCGTCAGCATATCGGCGATGGGATCAGTCATGCTCATTTTGAATTCCCCCGATTACCAGCTGGCCTTAACCATGCCAGGCACTTCGCCGCGGAACGCGAATTCGCGCAGCTTGTGGCGGCAAAGGCCGAACTTGCTGAACACGCCACGCGGACGCCCAGTCAGCTGGCAGCGGTTGCGCAGGCGGGAGGGACTGGCGTTACGCGGCAGCTTCTGCAGCTTGAACCGCGCATCCATGCGCTCCTCGTCGGAGAGCTTGGTGTTGTTGATCTGCGCGATAAGCTCCGCGCGCTTGGCGGCAAACTTCGCCACCGTCTTGCGCCGCTTGTCTTCGCGATTGATCAGTGAAGTCTTCGCCATAACACCCTCAGTTCTTGAAAGGGAACTTGAACGCAGCGAGAAGCGCCTTGGCTTCTCCGTCCGTTTTCGCGGTCGTGGTAATACTTATATTCATGCCACGTAACGCATCGATCTTGTCGTACTCGATCTCGGGGAAAATAATCTGCTCTTTCACACCGAGGTTGTAGTTGCCGCGACCATCGAATCCCTTGCCGGAAATACCACGGAAATCTCGGATACGCGGCATTGCGACCGTAACCAAACGATCAAGGAATTCATACATGCGCTGACCCCGTAGCGTCACCATGCAGCCGATCGGGTAGCCTTCGCGGATCTTGAAACCCGCGATAGACTTGCGCGACTTGGTGGCCACCGGCTTCTGACCGGCAATCTTGGTCATATCGCCGATCGCGTTTTCCAGCACTTTCTTGTCACCAACGGCTTCACCAACACCCATGTTCAGCGTGATCTTGGTAATGCGCGGCACTTCCATAGGCGATTTGTAGCTGAACTTGGCAGTCAGCTCGCCCACCACTTCGTTCTTGTAAACGTCATGCAAGCGTGCCATCTGCTTACGCCCCCACCTGTTCGCCACTCGACTTGAAGACACGAACCTTCTTGCCGTCGGCCAGCACCTTGAACCCCACCCGATCAGCCTTCTTCGTCTGCGGATTAATCAACGCGACATTCGACTGGTCGACCGGCATTTCCTTTTCGCGAATGCCGCCGACCTCGCCCTTCATCGGGTTCGGCTTGACGTGCTTCTTGACCCTGTTGATTCCTTCGACGAGCACGTGCTGGGCATCAACGCGGGACAGAACCTGCCCGCGCTTACCCTTGTCCTTGCCTGCCAGGACGATCACTTCGTCACCCTTGCGGATCTTTTCCATGAATAGCCTCGTTTCGAACTCGGGCAGCTCAGAGCACTTCAGGCGCGAGCGACACGATCTTCATGAATCGCTCGGTGCGCAGCTCGCGCGTGACCGGACCGAAGATACGCGTGCCGATCGGCTCGAGCTTGTTGTTGAGCAGCACGGCGGCATTGCCGTCAAACTTGATCAGCGAACCATCGGGGCGACGAACGCCCTTGGCGGTACGCACCACCACCGCGCTATACACCTCGCCCTTCTTGACGCGGCCTCGCGGAGCGGCATCCTTGATGCTGACCTTGATGATGTCGCCAATGCCGGCATAGCGTCGCTTCGATCCGCCGAGCACCTTGATACACATCACCGAACGCGCACCCGTGTTGTCGGCCACGTTCAGGATCGACTGCATTTGAATCATCTTTTCTCTCCAACTTTTCCCGACGCGCAACGCGCGGCGGTCAGTCTTGGAACCCGTCCGGGTCGGAAGTTCTGCCGCGGCGCTGCACTACCGGTCGGCAGACAAGGCAAAGACTTGGAATTATAAGGGGCTCAGCGTGCCTTGCCAAGCCTCTTGGCAACTTTTATTGCATCGACTCAGACGGCACGGGATTTCTCGATCACCTGCGTGACGGCCCACGCCTTGGTCTTCGAAATCGGGCGACACTCTTCGATCTGAACGAGATCGCCGTCGGCTGCCTCAAGACCTTCGACGTGAGCATGGTATTTCTTGGAGCGGATCATCACCTTGCCGATCACCGGATGCTTCACCCGACGCTCGACCAGAACAGTCACTGTCTTCGCCATCTTGTCACTTACCACGCGTCCGATGAGGGTACGCTTGGTCTTTTCAGTGCTTTCAGTCATTTCGCCGCCGCCTTCTCGTTCAAGATCGTCTGGACACGGGCAATATCCTTACGCACCTTGCCCAGCTGACTGGTGTTCTGCAACTGCTGCGTTGCTACCTGCATTCGCAGCGAGAATTGCGCCTTGAGCAAGTCCGTCAGTTCCTTGCTAAGCTCGGCCGTTTCCTTGGCCCTCAGGTCTTTCGCTTTCATGATCACCCCAGCTGACGCACGACGAACGTGGTCGCAAACGGAAGCTTGGCCGCAGCGAGGCGGAACGCTTCACGGGCCAGCGTCTCGTCGACACCGTCCATCTCATAGAGCACCTTGCCCGGCTGGATCTCTGCGACCCAGTACTCAGGATTACCCTTGCCGTTACCCATACGCACCTCTGCCGGCTTCTGAGAAATCGGCTTGTCAGGAAACACCCGAATCCAGATGCGGCCACCGCGCTTGATGTGGCGCGTCATGGCACGACGCGCGGCTTCAATCTGGCGCGCCGTCAACCGACCGCGAGTCGTAGCTTTCAGGCCGTACTCTCCAAAGCTGACCTTGGCACCCCGCGTCGCGAGCCCCTTGTTTCGCCCCTTCTGTTCCTTGCGATACTTTCTTCTGGATGGCTGCAGCATCTTAAGCTCCTGGCTTTCTCACGCGCTTGACCGGCGCCTTTTTCTCGGCTTCAGTCGCCGCCGGTGCAGACGGTACCGGCTCTGCATCTACGGGCACGTCTCCGGCCGCAGCGCGACTGCCGCGACGCGGAGCAGGCTTTCCTTCGCCCTCGCTCCTTGACGGACGACGACCGCGTCGATTCTCGCCCTCGGGCGCAGCTTCCGGCGTTGCAGTGGGTTGTTCGCCCCGATTGAGAATCTCGCCCTTGAACACCCAAACCTTGATACCGATGATGCCGTAGGTAGTACTCGCCTCGGAGAATCCATAGTCGATGTCGGCGCGCAACGTATGGAGCGGAACACGGCCTTCGCGATACCACTCGGTCCGCGCAATTTCTGCACCGTTAAGACGACCAGCGCTCATGATCTTGATGCCTTGAGCGCCCAGACGCATCGCGTTCTGCATGGCCCTCTTCATCGCCCGACGGAACATGATGCGCTTTTCGAGTTGCTGTGCAATCGAATCGGCAATCAATTGGGCGTCCGTTTCAGGCTTGCGGATTTCTTCGATGTTGACATGCACCTGGCCGCCCATGATCTTCTGGAGATCACGCTTGAGGTTCTCTATGTCCTCACCCTTCTTGCCGATCACCACGCCTGGTCGCGCCGAATACACCGTAATGCGCGCATTCTTGGCCGGCCGTTCGATTACCACCCGTCCTACAGAGGCGTGAGCGAGCTTCTTCTTCAGGTAATCCCGAACCTTGATGTCTTCGCCAAGCATCTTGCCGAAATTCTGGCTGTTGGCAAACCAGCGCGAACCCCAGTTCTTCGTGACCGAAAGTCGAAAACCGGTCGGATGAATTTTCTGTCCCATGAATTCTCCTTACTCGCCGACCGACAGGAAGATGTGGCAGGTGGGCTTGATGATTCGGTTGCCCCGACCTTTCGCACGCGCCGTGAAGCGCTTCAGGACCATCCCTTTCTCAACATAGATCGCCTTCACCTTCAGCGAGTCGATGTCGGCGCCATCGTTGTGCTCGGCATTGGCAATTGCCGACTCGAGCACCTTCTTGATGATGCCGGCACCCTTCTTCGGGCAAAACGCGAGAATATTGAGCGCTTGATCCACCGGCTTTCCGCGCACGAGATCGGCAACCAGCCGGCCCTTTTGCGCCGACAGGCGAACCCCACGGAGTGTTGCTTTGGTTTCCATCGAGCGCTCCTTACTTCTTCACCGCGGCCTTCTTCGAGGCGGCATGCCCCTTGAAGGTCCGGGTCAGCGCAAATTCGCCCAATTTGTGGCCGACCATGTTTTCGGAGATGTATACGGGTATGTGCTGCTTGCCGTTGTGCACTGCGATCGTCAGTCCGACGAAATCGGGCAATACCGTCGAACGACGCGACCAAGTCTTGATCGGACGCTTGTCGTTGGACGAACGCGCAGCGTCTACCTTCTTGATCAGATGATCGTCGACGAACGGGCCTTTTTTGATTGAACGTGCCATCAGTTACCCCTTAGCGCTTGTGACGACGCTGAACGATCATGTTGGAAGTCCGCTTGTTGCTCCGCGTGCGATACCCCTTGGTCGGCACCCCCCAAGGACTGCAGGGATCGCGGCCGGCGGCCGTTTTGCCTTCGCCACCACCATGCGGGTGATCGATCGGGTTCATTGCAACACCACGGACTGTCGGGCGAATCCCGCGCCAGCGATTTGCACCAGCCTTACCGATCGAACGGAGGTTGTTCTCCTCGTTGCCGACTTCGCCAATCGTCGCGCGGCATTCGACATGAACGCGCCGAATTTCGCCGGAACGCAGACGCAACTGAGCGTAAGTACCTTCCCGCGCAAGAAGCTGCACCGACGTGCCGGCAGCACGCGCGATCTGCGCACCCTTGCCCGGGGTCATCTCGATGCAGTGGATCGTTGTACCTACTGGAATATTCCGGAGCGGCAGCGAATTGCCAGCTTTGATTGGGGCTTCTGAACCGCTGACCAACTGAGCGCCGACACTCACGCCCTTCGGAGCGATGATGTAGCGACGCTCCCCGTCTGCGTAACAAAGCAGCGCTATGTTGGCGGAACGGTTGGGATCGTATTCGATGCGCTCAACCTTGGCTGGAATCCCATCCTTGTTGCGACGGAAGTCAATCACGCGGTAATGCTTCTTGTGGCCACCGCCTTGGTGACGGGTCGTGATATGCCCGTGGTTGTTGCGGCCAGCCTTCCGCTTCTTCTCTTCCGTCAGTGCATCAACCGGGCGCCCCTTGTACAGGTTCGGATTGACCACCTTGACGACCGCACGGCGACCCGGCGATGTGGGTTTGACTTTGACGAGGGCCATTACGCGCTCCCCCCTTCGGCAAAATTGATTTCCTGACCAGGCTTCAGACAAACGAATGCCTTCTTCCAGCCTTGGCGACGGCCCATGAAACGCCCAAAGCGCTTCTCCTTGCCCTTGACGTTGGCAATCTGGACCGACTTCACTTCCACTTTGAACAGGAGCTCTACCGCCGCCTTTACTTCAGGCTTGGTCGCATCGCTTGCGACACGGAAGATCACTTGCTCGTTCTTGTCGGCGATGAAGGTCGCCTTTTCCGAAATCTGCGGTGCAAGCAGCACCTGCAGCAATCGATTCTGATTGATCGCACTCATGCCATCATCTCCTCGAACTTGGCCAGCGCGCCCTTCGTCAACAGCACTTTGGGGAAGCGGACCAGGGAAACCGGATCGGCCTGATGCGCCTCCAACACGAGAACGTTCGGCAGATTGCGCGACGACAGATACAAGTTCTCGTCGAAACTATCGGTTATCAGCAGGACCGACTCAAGACCCATCGCCTTCAGCTTCTGCGAAAACAGCTTGGTCTTCGGCGCCTCGAGACTGAAACTCTCCACAACCGCCAGACGATCTTCGCGCGCGAGCTGCGACAGAATGGCCGCAACACCGGCGCGATACATTTTGCGATTGACCTTGTGGGAGAAATTCTCTTCCGGCGTGTTCGGAAAGATGCGACCACCACCACGCCACAAAGGGCTTGACGTCATACCGGCACGCGCTTGGCCAGTGCCCTTCTGACGGAACGGCTTCTTGGTCGAGTGACGAACCTCTTCTCGATCCTTCTGCTTGCGGTTCCCCGAGCGTGCATTTGCCTGGTAGGCAATCACAATTTGGTGGACGAGCGCTTCGTTGTAGTCGCGAGCGAACAGAGCGTCGGACGCCTGCAGCGTTGCAGCCGCCTGGCCTTGGTCGTTAATCAGTTTGAGTTCCATCGCGCCCCCTTAACCCGCAGCCTTTGCCTTGACGGCTGGACGCACAACCACGTCGCCGCCCTTGGCGCCCGGGACGGCTCCCTTAACGAGCAGCAGACCGCGCGCTTCGTCGACACGAACGATCTCCAGGGATTGCTGGGTGCTCGCGACATCGCCCAAATGGCCTGACATTCGTTTGCCGGGGAACACACGACCCGGATCCTGGGCCATACCAATCGAACCCGGGGAGTTGTGCGAAATCGAGTTGCCGTGAGAAGCACGGTTCGACGAGAAATTGTGACGCTTGATCGGTCCGGAAAAACCTTTACCAATCGAGGTTCCCGTTACGTCCACCTTTTGCCCGACGGCAAAGATCGATACGCTGACCACATCACCCGGTTTGAGGCTTGCGAGTTGGTCTGCTTCGACCCGGAATTCCTTCAGGACCGTGCCGGCTTCGACGCCAGCCTTGGCGAGATGTCCCGCAGCAGGCTTGATTACCCTGCTTGCGCGACGCTTGCCAAAGGTCACCTGAACCGCGGCGTAACCGTCGGATTCAGGTGTCTTGATTTGGGTCACACGGTTGTTCGACACGTCGAGCACGGTCACGGGAACGGTGGAACCGTCGTCCGTAAAAACGCGCGTCATGCCGACCTTGCGCCCTACAAGGCCTAGACTCATGTTTTTCTCCTAACCCCGGTTGCGATTGACCGGGACCTGATTACTGCACCAGCGGCAAGTAAACCTCGCCGCGATCTGTTGTGGCCGGCAATGCAATCGCCGGCCCCGAAAACTACTGCAGCTTGATCTCCACATCGACGCCAGCCGGCAAATCAAGCTTCATCAGCGCGTCTACCGTCTTGTCCGTAGGATCGATGATGTCCATCAGACGCAGGTGGGTGCGAATTTCGAATTGATCCCGCGAAGCCTTGTTAACATGCGGAGACCGGAGCACATCGTAGCGCTCAATGCGCGTCGGCAGAGGTACCGGCCCCCGTACAACCGCTCCGGTACGTTTCGCCGTGTCGACAATCTCCAAGGCCGACTGATCAATCAAACGATAGTCGAATGCCTTGAGACGAATGCGGATTTTTTGGCTTTGCATTTCGGTATCCTAAAGAGCGATTAACCGTCGGCCATGCGACCGACGGAACCTTCATATTTATTAAGCGATGATTTTGGCGACGACGCCGGCGCCGACGGTACGACCGCCTTCGCGAATGGCAAAGCGCAGCCCCTCTTCCATCGCGATCGGCGCAATCAGCTTCACCGTGATCGTCACG
>Ga0268298_10000162_pt1 | contig 82553 bp, 65 predicted proteins | sample WWTPWeurt_MetaG_FD_194462 | JGI IMG/M metagenome (GOLD analysis project Ga0268298, IMG submission 194462) | Activated sludge microbial communities from WWTP in Nijmegen, Gelderland, Netherland - WWTP Weurt | ecosystem: Engineered > WWTP > Aerobic digester > Activated sludge | place...
CGTTCTTGGGGTACAACGAATCAGGATGATCACACTGGCATTGCCACATCCTCTCCAGATTCTCACCCAATTTAGAGAGTGTTGGCTTCAAAAGATGTTCAATTTCGGGCGATCTCGATTCGGCGTACTGCGGTTGGTGCCAAACGCCCCACATCGTATTCTTAATATGTTGTCTTTTAAGACGTTAGTGTCTAAGTCGGTTATACCAAGGCGGACACCGTCGTAAGTCGATGTTAAACAGAGCTATGCGAAAGGTTTTCCAGCCGGGATTTCTGCCGATTCCGACCTTCCCGCCCGCAGCCGCCCGGGAATCCCCATGCCCGATGACATCCAGCGCGACGGAATTTAACGCTCCGGGGTATTATCTTGTTAACATCTTGCCGCAGACTTCACCAACACGCCGTGAACTGTTGTTTTAGCTTGAATGTATTTGTAGATTGAGGAGTTACGGTCCCACCGACGATATGCCCTAGTAGGTACCAATTCCCCGATACCCGAATGCCGACTCCCGAAGAAGAAGCACGTCAGATAATCGACGAGAAACTCGTCGCTGCTGGATGGCTGGTCCAAGATCGAAAACAGATCAATCTTGGAGCAGGGCTTGGTGTTGCCATTCGCGAATACCCAATGACATCGGGACCAACTGACTATTTGCTGGTCGTTGATCGTAAAGCTGTCGGTGTTATCGAAGCAAAGCCGATTGGCGATACCTTGTCAGGAGTTGCGGAACAGTCTGACAAGTACGTCAAAGGTGTACCGGAAGATATTATTGCGATTCAAGATCCATTGCCGTTTGCCTACGAAAGTACAGGGGTTGAAACTCTTTTCAGAGATCTGCGGGATCCTGACACCCGTTCACGTCTTGTATTCTCATTTCATCGTCCGGAAACGCTTCTGGATTGGGCAGAGCAAGAAGACACATTACGGACAAGATTAACAAGACTGCCTAATCTAGTTACGGATGGACTGCGTGACTGTCAGATTGAAGCAGTCGCCAACTTAGAAAAGTCATTTGCCGCAAACAGGCCGCGTGCACTGATTCAGATGGCAACCGGAAGCGGAAAAACTTTCACTGCCATTACGTTCATCTATCGTTTAATCAAGCACGCGGATGCAAAGCGTGTTCTGTTTCTTGTCGACCGCAAGAATCTTGGAAAGCAGGCTTTTAGCGAGTTTTCACAATACCGCACGCCAGACGATGGCCGGTTGTTCACCGAACTGTATAACGTCCAGCACCTGAAATCGAACAAGCTCGACACCGTAAGTCGTGTGTGTATCACCACAGTGCAGCGCCTGTATTCGATGCTGTCTGGCGAAGCCGACTTAGACGAGTCGCTGGAAGAACAATCGTTCTATGATACCTTTGGCGCAAGTGCACCGCCGAAGGAAGTCGCTTACAATCCGCAATTCCCCATCGAATATTTTGATTTCATTGTCACAGATGAATGCCACCGGTCCATCTACAATCTTTGGCGTCAGGTGCTCGAGTATTACGACTCATTCCTAATCGGCCTTACGGCAACCCCCTCCCGACAGACATTTGGATTCTTTAATCAGAATCTTGTCATGGAGTATCCGCACGAACGAGCCGTTGCAGATGGCGTAAACGTGGGCTACGATGTTTATCGCATCAAAACCAAAGTGACAGAAAGTGGAGCGGTTGTCGAAGCCAAGAACTATGTCGACAGGCGTGACAGACGGACGCGGAAGGTGCGTTGGGAACAGATTGACGAAGACCTGCAGTATTCCAATCGCGACCTAGATCGCAGCGTTGTCGCAGTGGACCAAATCCGCACAGTAGTAAGGGAGTTTCGTGATAGGCTATACACAGACATATTCCCTGGTCGCAAGGATGTGCCCAAAACGCTGGTGTTTGCCAAAGACGATTCCCACGCTGAAGATATTGTGAACATCATGCGTGAAGAGTTCGGAAAAGGCAATGACTTCTGCAAGAAAATTACCTACCGCACGACGGGCGAGGATCCGGCGACGATAGAAACCAGTTTTCGCAACTCGTACAATCCCCGCATCGCCGTAAGCGTTGATATGCTTTCAACAGGCACGGATATCAAACCCCTTGAATGCCTTTTGTTCATGCGGGATGTGAAGTCGCAGATCTATTTCGAACAGATGAAGGGTCGCGGAACGCGTGTCATCACTCAGACAGACCTCCAGGCCGTGACGCCCGATACGGATTGCAAGACACATTTCATGATTGTGGATGCAGTCGGTGTGTGTGAGACGGACAAAACCGACATGCGGCCATTGGATCGCAAGCCTTCCGCGAACTTCAAGCAGGTTTTGAATCGGGTTGTCATGGGGCACCGTGATCCCAACACATTGTCCACGGTCGCAAGCCGATTGGCTCGATTGAGCCGGACATTAAGCGATGAAGAACACAAGGAGATTGAAGCGGTCAACGGTAACGTGCCGCTGAATACCGTCATCAATAATTTGCTCGATGCGATTGACCCTGACGTGCAGCAGAAGACAGCACAGGTCATGCTTGAAACGGCGGAGCCAACCAATGAGCAAGTGAAGAAGGCTGCCAAACAGCTTGCCGAGAAAGCGACGTTGATTTTCGACAAGCCTGAGTTTCGCAACAAGCTTCTGGAGATCAAGGAACGCAGCGAGCAGACGATAGACAAGATCACCAAGGACGAAGTGCTGTTTTCCGGCTCGGATGAACAGGCGTTGGAAAAGGCTCGCGGTGTTGTGCAGAGTTTCAAGCAGTTCATGGAAGAGCACAAGGACGAGTTGACCGCCCTTCAGATCTTCTACAGCGTACCATACGGTCAGCGGCAGCTTAGTTACGAAGCCGTGAAGCAGCTTGCCGAAGCCATTTCCCGACCCCCATACAGTCTTTCAACTGCGAAGATTTGGCATGCTTATGAAAAGCTCGAACAAGCTAAAGTCCGGCACATGGGGCCACAGCGGCTGTTGACCAACATCGTTTCACTGGTACGGTTTGCTTTGGGGACGGCAAATGAACTCGAACCGTTTGATCTAACCGTTGACCGGCGTTTCGAGCATTGGCTGACTGAGCAAAAGGCTGCCGGACGCAACTTCACAGCGGAGCAGCTGGATTGGCTCAATATGATCAAAGCCCATATTGCCGGAAATGTCCACATGGAAGTCGAGGACTTTGATCTCGTGCCATTCAATCAGCGCGGTGGCGTCGTGAAAGCCGTGCAAGTACTGGGGAAAGATTTGGAGCAGCTACTGGACGAGATGAACGAGGTACTTGCGGCGTGAGCGAGAATGGAAAATTGCCGGATGGGTGGACAGAATGTAAGTTGGGTGAAGTACTGTCAATTCGCAACGGCTATGCATTTAAGAGCAGCGACTATTGTGAGATTGGGATTCCACTTATTCGGCAAACAGACTTAATTGGGCAATTAGCAAGAATCGACAAAGCATATCGACTTCCATGGGCGTTTCAGGATTTTATTGCTAATTACGGAATCCGTAACGGCGATATTCTAATTGGAATGTCTGGGTCAATTGGTAAGTTATGCGTATACAAAAATGAGGAGCCTGCGCTTCAGAATCAACGTACAGGCCTTATTCGATTCTACGACAACGGAGTAAAGAACTACACATATTACTATTTCCAGACTCTTTCAAGTGCTTTGGCCCGAGAGTCCAAGGGCATTGCTGTTCAGAACGTGAGTGCTGGAGATATAGAATCATTAAGCCTTCCCCTCCCGCCTCTCCAAGAACAACACCGCATCGTCGCCAAGATTGAGGAGCTGTTCACGCGGTTGGATGCTGGTGTGGAAGCGCTTAAGCAGATCAAGCAGCAACTGAAGCGCTACCGGCAAGCGGTCTTGAAGCACGCCTTCGAAGGCAAACTAACCCAAGAGTGGCGCGAAGCCCAACTCAAAGACCCCAATTCTCCCCTAAACACCGAACCCGCAGCCGTCCTGCTTGAACGCATCAAAGCAGAACGCAAAAAGGCCCTCGGCAAGAAATACAAAGAGCTTCCGCCGGTGGATACGACTGACTTGCCGGAGCTGCCTGAAGGATGGGTGTGGGTAAGAGTATCTGACATTACTGAAACGATGCAGTATGGCACGTCGGAAAAGGCTGACGAGCTTACGAGTGGAATACCTGTACTAAGAATGGGTAACATTCAAGATGGACTTCTATCTTTTGACAACTTGAAATACTATCCGAAATCAGCATCATTTGTTCGCGATTTTCTATTGCGGGATGGTGACGTACTATTCAACCGAACGAACAGCGCCGAGCTTGTAGGAAAGACAGCCGTATACAAGGGAAATCATCCCAAAGCCGTGTTTGCTTCATATCTGATTCGAGTACAAACGGTAAAGTCCGCCTGTCTTCCCGAGTTGTTATCTTGGTACATAAACTCAATTGCGGGTCGTTCGTACATCAACTCAGTGGTTTCACAACAGGTTGGACAAGCAAACGTAAATAGTTCAAAGCTTGCTATGATGCCCGTTCCGATTCCGTGCCCTGAGGAACAAAAAGAGATTGTCGGCATAATGGACAGATGTTTCTCCATCGCTAATGCCGTTGAGCAGACCATTGACCAAACCATTGCCGAGTCCAACCGCCTTCGTCAATCCATTCTGAAACGTGCCTTTAAAGGCAAACTGGTTCCGCAAGATCCAAACGACGAACCTGCGGAGAAGTTGTTGGAACGGATACGTGCGGACCGGGAAGGAGAGCAGGAGCGGAAGAAGAACGGGAAGGCGGTTGTCAAGAAGTCCGTGAAGAAATCAAGAGTGAAAGCAAAGAAATAGATGGCGTTTGCTGCAACAGTTTACAAGGTACTTATTGCATCCCCATCAGATGTTGGCTTGGAGCGAAATATTGCTCGTGATATGCTACATGCCTGGAGTGACGTAAATTCCGAGTTGCATGGGGTAGTGTTTCAGCCAGTAGGCTGGGAATTCCACTCAGTTCCCGAAATGGGTGGGCGCCCCCAAGCGATTATCAATAAGCAGCTTACTAACAAGTGTGATGTCTTGATCGGTCTCTTTTGGAGCAGAATAGGAACTCATTCCGGAGTCGAGGTTTCAGGGACAGTTGAAGAGATCAAGGAGTTCATGGAAGCTGGTAAGCGGGTGCTCCTCTACTTTTCAACAAAGCCAATTCCGCAACCAGTTGATCATGGGCAAGGTGAGAAGCTCGAAGAATTCAAGAAGTGGTGCTTTTCAGAAGGACTTGTAGCAGAATTTGCCACTGACGAAGAGCTTCGGAGCAAACTCAATCTAGCCTTAGGCGCACTTGCGATTGATTTGCGGCCAACAACATCCTATGACGAAGCTCTAACCGCGGTTACGTCTGATGTCAGTTCAAAGTCGGCAGAGCAGCGCAAGTTCATGGACAACTTCACGCAATTCCTCCGGCGCCTGAAAATTGAATGGGTGGCAGAAAGGGACAGCGAACCGAATAATGTTGATGTTGGAAAGAACATCCTGGACAGGTGCTTTGACCAAGTGGCAGACATTCGAGCGCAGGTCGTCAAAGGCGATGTGGTCATGGAGGCCCTTGATGCCTGTCTTGTGGAGCTTAAGCGGCTAGGGCGAATTCAGCTGCTTGCGGATGGACGTAAGTCCTGGAATGAGTTCTGGGATGGTGGCGATAGAATGTTCGCTGAACTTGAGAGAATTAAAGGCGTCATTGAAGATGCCTTCAACGTTGAGGGCACAGAATAAATGGCCGCAGAATCCGCAACAATCGTCCAACGACTCTGGAACTACTGCAACGCCCTTAGAGACGATGGCGTCAGCTATGGCGATTACGTGGAACAGCTGACGTACTTGCTGTTCCTCAAGATGTCTGACGAGAAGTCCAAGACCCCAGGCATGAAAGCTGTGCAGATTCCTGAAGAATATGCTTGGCCCGTGCTGCGCAAGTTGGAAGGCGAGAAGCTGGAAAGTCACTATCGCAAGACGCTTCAGTCATTGGGCAAAGGCCACGCTGGAGCAATTCTCGGCACGATATTCATTAAGGCACAGAACAAGATACAAGATCCCGCCAAGCTGCGGCGTTTGATTGACCTGATTGACGGCGAAGTCTGGGTCGGTTTGGACATGGACGTCAAAGGCGAAATCTATGAAGGGCTCCTGCAGAAGAACGCCGAAGACATCAAGAGCGGCGCAGGACAATATTTCACGCCACGCGCTTTGATTCAAGCAATGGTCGCCGTTACGCAGCCGAAGCCGGACCAGACCATTTGCGATCCGGCCTGCGGAACGGGTGGTTTCTTTCTAGCCGCACACGACTACATTACGGAAACGTGGCAGCTCGACAAGGGTCAAAAGAAATTCCTGAAGACCAAGGCATTTCGGGGCTGGGAGATTGTGGACAGCGCGGCACGACTTTGCGTCATGAATCTCTTTCTGCACGGCATCGGCGAAGACGAAAGCTTGATCACCGTTGCGGATAGCTTGGGTTCAGCGCCCGGCGTGAGCTTTGACATGATTCTAACCAATCCGCCGTTCGGCAAGAAGAGCAGCATCACGGTTGTTGGCGAAGATGGTAAATCGAATCGCGAGACGCTGATCTACGAGCGGCCCGATTTCTCGGCAACGACATCGAACAAACAGTTGAACTTCCTTCAGCACGTCAAGACGATCTGTAAAATCAACGGACAGGTTGCCATTGTCGTGCCTGACAATGTGTTATTCGAAGGTGGTGCAGGCGAGACCGTCCGCAGGAAACTACTGCAAGAGTGCGACGTACATACACTTTTACGGCTGCCGACCGGTATTTTCTATGCGCAAGGAGTCAAGGCCAATGTTCTGTTCTTTGAACGCAAGCCCGCCGCTGAATCAGCGTGGACTAAGAAGCTCTGGATCTACGATTTCAGGACCAACATTCACTTCACGCTGAAGACAAATCCGCTGAAGCTGGACGACCTTCAGGACTTCATCAAGTGTTACAATCCGGACAACCGTCACAAACGCAAAGAAACCGACCGCTTCAAGTGCTTCGACTACAACGACCTCATCGCCCGTGACAAGGTCAGTCTCGACATCTTCTGGCTCAAAGACGACAGCCTCGAAGACAGCAACAATCTCCCCGAACCGAGTATCATTGCTGCAGACATCATCGAAAATCTGCAAGCAGCGTTAGAGCAATTCCAGGGCATCAAAGAAGAACTGAACGGGGAAGACGTATAAATGTCGTGGGAAGTGATAGTAGGGGGCGTTGTGGCGATCGTTGCCGGTCTGGTAGGGTGGCTATCGAACGAGCTTAGCACGTGGATCAGGTTGAAACGTGAGGACAGGGCTGCCATTGGGCAGCTTCTTGCTTTTTTGGCAGGAATGCGTTATCAGCTGACGGCAATGCCGTTGTACCTGCGTACTGCGCAAGAAAAGTACCCACTCAATTTGCATGAAGTTCGAATGATTCGAGACTTCATTGACGCGACCATGTCTGACCCAGAAGATGCAGAGGCGCTGTACAACCAGGCTGTCCACCTCATTGCTGGACGACGACCGGACCTTGCGGTAGAAATGCAGCGCAAGAATCGATTGCCCGATTTCTTGCGCGAATGGCGGAGTCTTGTCATGAGAGACCCTTTTGCTGAGCCTCACATGGAGAAGATGGAAGAGTGTTTACACAAGATCATCCTCCCTGAATTAGATAAAACCATCAAATCTCTGGCCTGGAAGCACGGTGCCCTTACTTGGTTCAGGTTCCGGTCCTCAATCCAAGGATGGAACGATACAGATTTTATGCGAGGCGAGGTTGAAAAGTGGTTGGATAACATGCTGCAATGTATCGGCGAAGATGTTAACCAACAAAGCACAAGTGCCTAATAGCAAATGCGAACGAAGGTGATGTATGTATCTAAAGAATCTCTGGGCTGAGAATTTTAGACTATTTGGCTCATGCGAAAGCGGAACGCACCTAAATGTTGAATTCAATCGTGGCCTTAACATATTGGTTGGGGAGAATGACTCCGGTAAAACTGCGGTAATTGATGCAATTCGATTCGTACTGTATACTACTTCGATGGAGTTCCTACGAATTGATGAGGACGACTTTCATACTGAAGATGGCAAAAGAGCTACGGAACTTCACATTCAGCTACTATTTTCGAAACTCACAGTTGAAGAACAAGCACGGTATCTGGAGTGGTTGACGCTTGAAGAAGGTGAGCTAGTACTCTACATAAATGTTCGAGCGTCAGTTCCGTCTGGCGGATTTAGCGGCAGCAACACAAAGAAGTTAACAATTTCGACGACATCGGGTAAGGATGGGAATGGTCCGCGGATTGATTCTGATATTCGTGATTTTCTAAGGTGCACCTTCTTGAAGCCTTTGCGGGACGCTGAGGCAGAGCTATCTGCTGGTCGCGGATCTCGATTGGCTCGAATTCTAGAGTCTCACAAGGACTTTGTTCAACAGAAAGTCGATGACTGTGACCCGCAAAATCCGACGCAGTCTCCAAAGACACTTGTTGGTATCGTGCGCCAAGCAGAACATGGAATAGAAAAGAATACTGTGGTTCAAGGTACGAAGGAGAAGCTTAACACTTCGTACTTGAGTCCAATGTCACTTTCTGGTACGGCGCAACTGAGCAATATTGGTATAGCTCAACAATCCGAGCTTCGACAAATTCTGGAAAAGCTCGAGTTGTTCTTTGTCCCTGATAGCACGAATGGACATCGAACTCAGCGTGGCCTTGGGTATAACAATCTACTATTCATGGCAACCGAATTGCTGCTGCTGGGCGAGGGAGATAATCAAGCACTCCCCCTACTTCTTATTGAGGAACCAGAGGCGCACCTGCACCCTCAACTCCAGGCGCGGCTGATGCAGTTCTTGGAGGAGAAGGCGGCCTCGTCAAGTCCTATCCAAGTAATCGTAACGACCCACAGTCCCAACTTAGCTTCTCTTGCAGCACCTGAAAGAATTCACCTTCTTTCAAGAGGTAAATCGTATTCCCTTGCCATTGGTCACACAAAGTTAGAACCTCAAGACTACCGATTTCTTAGGCGCTTTCTTGATGTGACAAAGGCAAATCTATTCTTTGCGCGTGGGGTAATCATTGTTGAGGGTGATGCCGAAAATTTGCTTCTTCCAGTATTTGCCCGAAAAATAGGGAGACCGTTGGAAGAGTATGGAGTGTCCATTGTTAACGTAGGGCATCGAGGACTTTTTCGGTACTCCCGTATTCTGAGACGCCAAGATGGCTCGCATCTGCCAATTCCTGTTGCCTGCATTGCAGATCGAGACATTGTTCCAGACAATGTTGACTATGCAGGTGACAAAGCGAAAAAGATGTCGGACTTTACAGCCGCTGCATTGACAGAGCATGACGCGCAGTTCTTCAAGAACGATGGTGAAAACGTTAGAACATTCGTTTCTCCACTTTGGACACTTGAGTATGATTTGGCATCAACGCCGTTACAACAGGTGGTTCATATGGCGGTATTACTGGCGAAGCAGATCAGGTCAAAGGGTGACGAAACTTTGACACTTCTAGAGATACGAACGGCCTTAGTGAAAGCTCGAAAGGAAATCAGCGAGTGGAACTCTGAAGGCAAATCGAGTGTAGACATTGCTGCGCAAATATACAAGCCACTTAAAGTCAAGTCAGCATCAAAGTCGATTGTTGCACAATTGCTTGCGGAGTTGATTCATTCTGAAAATAGAATGTCACCCCAGCAGTACCGTGATGTCATACCCAAATATCTTGTTGACGCTATCGAATACGCGACCGGCAATCATCCAGTAGAAGGGTGACGCACATTGCCTACCGGCATTGAAATAAACGACATCGATATTGATAGAGTCGCTTCTGAGCTTGGGATCGACTTAGGTGGGGCGGATCGACGCGCAGTCCTTAAGTGTACAGAGTCGAAAGATATCCAGGCAGGACCGGGATGCGGAAAGACAACACTCCTTGTTGCGAAGCTTGCCATACTTGCGTCAAAATGGAAGTGGCGCGACCGTGGAATTTGTGTTCTTTCCCACACAAATGTAGCGCGCGAAGAGGTGCAGAAGAGGTTGTCCTCAGTAAGCCGCGGCAGTAGCTTACTCGGCTACCCTCACTTTGTGCATACATTTCAGACCTTTGTTGACACATTTCTCGCGCTTCCGTATTTGCGCAGCAAAGGTGCGTCTGTTTGCGCGATAGACAATGACAGGTTTGCAGAGATTATGAAGAAGGCAATCGAATCAAATCATTTTGGCTTTCTTCGTTCTGGATTGATGAATCGTTTCAAGAATGACATGAGTCTTGTACACAAGTTTGTTTGTTCGCTTCGCTACTCTGGTCCAGACCTTGAAATGGATTGTGCAGATATGAAGTTCTGGCCAAAGGACAAAACGACGAAATCATACGAATCTGTCGAACGTCTAAAAAACGTTGCTACAGACATCGGTGTGTATCGCTTTGACGACATGTATGCATTTGCAGAAGCTTATTTTAGCGAGGCTCCAGACATCCTGGAGTCACTTAGAACGAGGTTTTCGTGGGTCTTTGTTGACGAGTTGCAAGATACTGATCCGGCACAAATTAAGCTACTTTCGAGTGCGTTCGGGCAAAACTGCATTGTTCAACGGTTTGGCGATGGGAATCAAGCCATTCTTGCCTTGAATCAGTCATCTGGTCAACAGAATCTATTTCAGGACAACTCTCTTGACGTACAGGGGTCAATGCGATTTGGACCGACTATCGCGCAATACGTAAGCCGCCTTGCCATTCGTGGTACAACAGTTTCTGGAGACCCATCTGTTCATGAACGCAGAAACACGATATTTTCCTTTGAATGCAGCAAAACGCACTCCGTGTTACCCGCATATGGAGATCTATTACTTGACGAGTACCAAGCATTTTCGACGGACTTTGTAGCGAAGGCCATTGGAGCTGTACATCGACTGTCCAATAGTGACAAGCTTGCCAATATACCTAATTGTGTGAGTGATTACTGGCCCCAATATGCTCCAGAAGTTTTGACTAGTTCTCCGAGACCCAACTCCATGCTGCAAGCGATGCAAAAAGCTCGACACGCAATCAGCAAAGCAGAGCAACTGTCAAGCGCCTACAATATATTGATTGATGCTATTGTTGACTTTCTTAGCCTTGTAATAATTGAATCAGATCAATCCCTTCCCATTACAAGGAAGAGGGTAAAACAACTACTGAAAAGTTCTGCGCAGAATGATGTTAACGAGCTAAAACTCCTTCTCTTGAGATCTTGCTTGTCATCGAGGACAAGTAAGCAAGACGAGTGGAGCGCTTTCACGAACGCATTCGAGCAAAGCCTACTAAGTGTGGTATCATTTAAGTCTAACACTGCCTCTAAGCAGTTCTTGAAGTGGACAGAGTTAGATAATACGAGTCTCGAACTTGGAGCTAAAAGTACTTTAAGGAACGTGTATTCACATGAACGCGACGGTCGGCGAGTGAATATTGAGCTTGGATCTATCCATTCTGTCAAAGGAGAAACACATTCAGCTGTACTTGTACTGGAAACACACCAATGGTCCCATGACCTCGACAAGGTGCTTCCTTATCTAGCCGGTAAGAAGAAAGTTGCAAGGGATACAGGCGTACAAGAACGTGAACACCTAAAGCGCATATTTGTCGCGATGAGTAGACCGAGAGAACTAGTATGTCTGGCAGTTCGAAATGACCATGTAGCCCAATACGAGAATGAGTTGAGAGAATGTGGGTGGCATATACAGCATGTTTGAGTTGTTAGGGAGCAATGATGTCTAATAGGCTCTTGATAGACGAAGTCCTATCTTCAACTCTGTTGATGGCAGCGAGTAGGTCAGATAACTTCAAAGTCGATGGGAACGTCGTTAACAACGATCTCTTTCGATTTCTGTTAGACTCCGCAGATCGGCTTGCGGCAAATACACAATTCTCTGAATTTACGGAGCACGGACTGCTGCACATCGCTTCGCTTGTCCGGCGGGTTTCGACTTGGACTACTGGGCGAGGTCAACTACTCGTTGATACCCTTGATCCGACCGAGGCCGCTATCCTGGCTTTTGCCTTTGTGACTCACGATCTTGGAATGTTGTCTCAGAATGCAGATGACTTACCAGCAAGTGAACGCATTACAAGCGCTCAACAGTTCGTTGACTTACCTTCATGGGTACGAAAGACGCATGTAACCCGATTACCAGGTTTGCTAAGACGCCTGCTATCAGCGCACGAGTTGCTCAAACAGCTGCCAGGGAATGACACATATGAATGTTCTGTCACTTTAGCTATGACTCATCAGGAGTGGCCGCCGAGGTCCTCCGAGGCACCAAAGGGGCCTCTATTTGAAAGACTGTGCAAGCATGGGACTTCAATAGGTATGTCATCTGAAAGACTCATGGGACTGGCAGCAGCCCTGGCAGTCTGCGATCTACTTGATGAGGACCAATCACGATGTGACATCGAAGCTCTTTTTGGAAACAAACATGCAACGACACTTAACCGTGCACATTGGCTTCGTCATTCGCTCATTGCCAAACCACCTACAATTGAGCGAGGAATAGTCGAGATTGAACTACAACCGCCGTCATCGTATGAAACAGAGATTCTATGTGTATCTGAATTGATGAAATATCATCTTAAACAGGCGGAACTAGAATACAGTCATGTTCTGGGACTGCTAGGTGAGGACATACCTCTTACAATCAACATAAAGGTAGGAGCTTCAAACAATACGCCCAACGTTAGCGAGCTTCCCTATTTTTCACAAGCTCTTGATACTCAATTGCTGCGGGCGTTCAGTTCACATGAAATAATCGGGCTCCTCAATCAACTTGATATGCTGGGAGATTCAGCACCAGCCGATTTAAAGCGTAAGCTTCAGTTCGTCCTGACGCTTCTACCCACAGATATGGATTCAATGATCGGGTTGCGGACACTTTTCCTGCATGGAGGAAAGCAAAAACAAATAGATAATATGAAGGAGCAAACTCGAAGAGACATGCTCGAATTTGCACAACAAGGTGAGATTATGAGAGCCCTCAAGTTAGTAAGGGAGTATCAATATGAATCAAACTGAGTTCCTTGAAGACAAGAGTGCTGAGCGAACTGACCCGTTGTGGCCACACATACTCAACTTAGAATTTCTTACAAGTTCGGCAGGCCTCTCTACGCAGCTTCAAGACCTTGCTCGTATCCCTGCGTCGTCAATGACGCTTCGACGGAGTGCGCTAATTGACTTGTACAAGCTGATAGAGTGGCCTGGTCACAACTGTGACCAAACTGAAGAGTACCTCAATGAACTTGTAGACTCAAGAAAACGACTAACTTCAGAGGATGCTTCACTAATACTTTCTACCTTCGAAGTTCTTTGGTCAGATGGCTGCTTCGAAAAGGAAGTGGGGAAAGAATGGCTCGAAAAGCTTGTTTGCTTAGCAGAAAGGGATTCCCATTTGGGCAATCCTTTAAAGCTCCTTGCGTGGCGAATGCGAAGCCAATCGGACATACTTCTTGGCTTTCCACGATGGCAAATCGATTCCTCAATTAAGGAGCTATTGAGCAAAAAGGAACTAGTTTTTGACCTTCCACCTGGGCTTAAGAAACTTGAGGAAGGATGGAAAAATTGGTTTGGATTACAAGTTCAAAAGGACCCTGGCTTCACAACCACTTACGAAAGCTTTATTGATGCAATTCGTGGACTTGGGCTGTCCAATAGTTACTATTATGGCGCGATAGAGGGTGCGTCGCTAGTTTCACATATTTCATTTGGTAAGAGCAGGGTGTCTTACTGGGATGTTCAAATTGCCCGAAAGCAGAACGATATTGCGCTAATAGTTTCCAATGCGTTAAGTAATCTTGATTACTCGCCTGCTGATCCCAAGCGTACCAAGCGAAATGACGAGTTGCTACAGTTGTGTCGACACCAGATGTTGGTAGAAAGGCTTGCTCTTCGTTATTGGCAGATTGATGGTTTTGTTAGGAGCATTTCAGGGTTTTGCCGCAATTTCCAAAACGTGATCAAACAGCACCTTGATGCGAACAAATTGGCACCAACCTCAGGTGAGACCAATTCAAAGTCGGAAAAGGACCAGCACTTGTTTCCCTTGCGGGTACTCGCTTACGTATTGCGGACCGCGCCATGGGGGTGGCCGTATGAACACGCATCTACAAAATCTCTTAAGCGCACGTGGGAAGAGATGGAGGGAGCAATTGTTCACCATTACGAAGCCAAGGACGTGGCCGACGCGGTTGATTCTCTGATTGAACCTTTATCAATACTGCCAGAGGCCATTCTGTATAGATGTGCCTATATTCCTGTTTTCTCTGATTTGATGTGTGATAGGCATGTGCCAGGATTGCAAAGATATAGTTCAGTCGTGTTGGGCGAGAATACTCTCTTTAACAATCCCACGGAGGAGCTTTTCCGAATGTGGAAGCAAATTGCAGGCGCAGCGGATGACAGTGGTATATCGATGCGTGCTGCGGTTCAATTTGCAAGTGATGGAGTTCGGGAATTTCGTTATAGTGAACAACTGATAAGCACAGTTTTCCAATCTTGTGATGCCAACATGGCAAACTCGCTTTTGGGTAACCTACGACAGATGCTATGTTTAGAATTTGAGAAAGAGACTCATAAAAGTGACGCCTATTCGTCAATTGCCCGTGCCGTGATGAATGGTTTGAACAACAGGCAGTCGATGGAAGGAGTTGATTTGGATCAAGTTGAGCAAATTAAGGATACGTTGATCGGTGGACTTCCAAGCGAGTCGATCGCCAAGAAATACGAATACGGCTTAAAGCTTCTAGGGGGAAGAACTCCAACAGAAGAGGAGGACAGAGACTACCTTGATGATATCATTTCACATCTAGCTCGTACTATTGATGAGGCGGCGCGTGAGAATAGACATCGATGGTCCTTAGGTCACAAACAATTTCCATTTACGAGACCAATTAGTAAAGTAGCAACCCAAGGGCAACAAGAGAAGGTCGTCTCGCAAATTCAAAGGGCACTCACACTTGAACATGCCACACAGGAAGAGATAGAAGGAATTTTTGCTTCAGTAGGTCAGTTCCTGCGGGGCGTACGGATTGATGACTATGACAGAATCCTCAATGTTTGCTCAGAATTTGCGTCAACACGAAGACCATGCGCAGATCACAGTCAGATTTTTAACCAGTTGGAGCCTCGGATTATTGACAGTTCACTAAAGTCACTAGGTGCGATCGAGGATATTATTAGCAACCTAAATGTAGAACAACTGGAAATGCTTGGCGAGATCGTTCATACACGACCGAAACAGCTTATTTTCGTAAATATAGAGACTTGTTCTTTGCTTCTTGCCCATGTCGCAATTTATGTTCAAAAACACGAAATCAGATTCTGGGCTAGAGATCTGATCCTAGAATCACTATTCATGTGGAATACTTTGCAAGATTATGAGTTGCATTCATTGTTGGGGGCAACTCTTTCAAGCATAAGTGGCGATGGCGATCCTCTCCAGCGGGACGAAATCATAGCGATCTTATGTTCGTGGTTTCTGGGAGTGTCGCCTGAGCTTAAGCCTGTCCACGTCAATCTGTTCGCGTATCACGTTGGAAGATTGTTATGCCTATTCCCGGGGAATCGAAGTCTCAATGAAGCATCGCAATTCCTCACTTCACACCCAAGGTCATCTGTTCGGAAGAGCTTCAGTCGAGGTAAGGTTGCAGGTGAAATCCGAGTCACCTGATATGCCGCACATATTCAACCTGTCCGCCGGTGGGAAGAGGTATGATGCATTGATTATTAGACGATGCCGGAATACTGGCGACAAGCGACTCTGCAGTTTGAAGTAGTTCAGAAGATCGTGATCTCACAGTGGAGTGTGAGTACACGACAGTCAGGTCGTATAGTCAGCTGGGCCACAGGCCATCGGTACCGAACATGGTTGTAATCCTACAATTTGTATGGGATATGAGCCAACCACACTGCCACTAAGCGAAACATGTTTCGTCGAACATAACAAATTCCAAGTCACTATGAAACCTACACTCTTCATCGGTAGCTCAGGCGAGAGTCTCGAAATAGCACATGCAATGCAAGAGAATCTCGAGGTTGATTTTGAGGTAACAGTTTGGGATCAGGATGTTTTTCATCTCACATACACTGCACTGGAGTCTCTAGACAGAGCCTTGATGCGTGTGCGATTTGGCGCATTTGTATTCGCCGCTGACGACATTGTCTATTCAAGGCATGTAAAGTACAAGACTGCACGGGATAATGTCATATTTGAGCTTGGACTGTTTATGGGGCGCCTGGGGAAAGAGAACTGCTTTATCGTCGTGCCCCGCCAATCACCGCAGATAAAATTGCCGTCCGATCTAGCCGGAATCACTTGTGCGTACTACGAGACAACTCGAGCTGATCACAATCTAAAGGCGGCCCTGACGCCTCCTTGCAACAAAATCAAGAAAGCTGCTCGGAACCAATCAGAAAATCATCAGGGAATAGCATTGAGCGGTCTGTGGGACCAAACATGGTCTGTGACAAGTCGAAGATATCCAAAGCAAAATGGAGACCGAGTCACTTTAGTGCAGTATGGCACGACGATTATCTCGACACATACTGCAGGTAATCGCACCTACTTAGTGGAGGGCACAATTGAGGGACAGTTCGTAACTGGAACGTGGCGCGACACGCAAGGAGGGGTCGCGTATCATGGAACATTTCAGCTAGCCATCTCTCCAAATGAAGAGGCAATGGAAGGGAAATGGGTAGGATTCAGCGAGGACAACTCTGTCAAGTGTGGCAAGTGGCTTTGGCAAAGAGTATCGTTGAACTCAAGCAAGGGAAAAAGACGGCCTGCGACTACCAAAACGTAACCGACCAGACTTTTGGGCATTTTGCGTCAAAGGAAAAGGGTGAGTCTAATTATGGCGTGGTCGGCGATAGCACAATTAAAGATATCTAGGACGGGTGGCAAGGCAAACCCAGAGTCGGACACCGCGAAAACACTGTGGCCAAACGAGGAATGCCGTTTCCACGCTCTCGCTCCGACAAATGATACAAAATCGTCTCGTCGTCGCGCCAATGACATTGTAAATACAGGATTTTGAGACCCTTGGAAGGCGTGCATACGGGAAACCGTATCGGGGGTTCGAATCCCCCTCTCTCCGCAGTTGACTTAGCCCTTGACATGTGAATGTCAGGGGCTTTGTGTTTTCTGTGCTTTTGTCACAGTCGAAGAGGTTTGGAACCGCTTTTCAAAGCACCACGGGCGGAACGCGATAAAACGCGAGCGAGTTATGTGAAAAAGTCACAGAAGAACGTATGATCTCTGACTATCTTTATTCAGCAGGTAAGAAGCGTAACTGCGAATTTTGGGCCGCAATACGCCTTGTTGCCTACAAACTACGCTCAATGCAGCTCCTACCAAGCTCTTCCAGATTACGGATGAAAACACACTTGAGAGTTCAGATGCACTATTTCTTCTTGCCTTTCCTGCTGCTCCTGCCAGCCTGTGCCTTTGCGCAAGCAAGTATCGAATGGACACAACCGACCCGGGGCAATGCCGTTGCCGTGGATGCCGCGCACAATGTGTTCACCGTGGATTACGATTACAATCCAGCAGGCGACATCACACTGACCAAGCGTAATCCTGACGGGAGTCTCGCTTGGAACGCAACCTTCAACCAGACTGACAACACGAAGTGGGAAAAAGCCACATGGGTCGCCACGGATAGTGAAGGTAATGCGATTGTCACCGGTACGCTGATGTCAGGCTATTCGAATCCGGTCAATGCCGCGAGCATTCTGATGAAGTTCTCGCCTACTGGCTCGCTGTTGTGGCGGAGAGTTTACGAATCGAGCTTTGATGGTTCCTATACGGCACGTTGTTTGATTGACGAACTCAATGACATCTATGTGCTGGGAATGGGAAGCGGGCCGAGCGGATTTGTTACAAAGGTGAAGAAGTTCAATGCGGCAGGCGATTCGCTGTGGAGCTACTACGACGCAGTTGGAATTGGCGCGCCGGTATTATTCAAGTTCACGCCCGATAACGCGATTGTTATCAGTGGGCGCGGCATCGTGGGTAGTGTCAACGGTTATGCCAAGATTGACCGGGACGGTAATGCCATCTGGAGTTTGGGCGGGCAGAATAGCTTGACGGTCGGTGATGTGGCGGGTGATGCTTTCGGCAACAGCTATATCGTGCAAGCCGGGACAACCTTGAAGAAGCTCAATCCTGCCGGAGCACAAATCTGGTCACGGACCCTGACCTTTGCGGGTAACCGTGTTGAGGTGGGGACGGACAATCAGCCGATTGTCTCGGGATTCCCGTCCACGGGTTCGTTTGGTGCCGCGTTCTGGAAGACGGACACGAGCGGCACAACGGTTTGGACGAATCTTGATGCTGACGGGCCGTTAGCGCTGATGCTGCATGCGCAACTTCGCCTCGACAGCCAGAATAACGCATATCTTGCCGCCGGAACCCTGTTTGAAATGGCGATTTGTAAGGTCAACGCCAACGGTACCTCGGGCTGGACGATCACTACGGCTGGCAGCTATGCCAACGCGTTCGCACTCGATGAAGTAAACGATGTTTATGTCGTCGGCGGGCAGACGGCCAAGATCCGCCAGTCCCTGCCAGCGCCTATTCTGACCTACGTCTTCCAGGAAAACTGCGGGTCCTACTTATCCTGGACTGCGGTCGCTGGGGCGGGAGCATATCAGATCTACGCGGTCACCGGCGTCAATGGTGAGTGGGCGCAAGTCGGCACTTCCACGGGCACGAGCTGGCCGGTCGGTTGCGAAGACGCCGATCTCGAACAATTCTATGTTGTAGCTGTCCATTAGCCCTGATCTTGGACGGCCGACAAGTCGAACTCATGTCAGCGCCCCCGGTCAAACTTGACCGGGGGCGTCCTTTTTGGGCCTGGGCAGATTGGCCCGCGGTTGGATTTGCAATTCAGTAAGAGCAATCGTATAATATACTATCCTGTAACCCATATTGACACTTATAGCCGCATATTGGTCGCCGTATGAAGCCCCTAAAACACCCTAACCGCTGGCTACGCTATTCTGTTCTTTCGATTATTCTTGGTTTGACGATTTACCTCGCTCTTGGATATGGCAGCCGCAACTTCGAAGCGTTTTGTCCGTTCGGCGGAGTCGAGAGTCTGTGGGGATTATTTCAAGCGGGCGAATTCAGTTGTACGCTCGGTCCGCTCAATCTCTCGATGATGATCGGTGTGCTCGTGCTGGCACTGATTGCGCGCAAAGCATTCTGCGGCTGGGCCTGCCCGATCGGATTTCTGGGCGAATTAGCCTCACGGTTCACGGGTCTTGTTTGGCGGCGCAGGCCGTTGCCGTCGGCCAAAGTCAACGGCTATTTGAAGCTGCTGCGTTATCCACTGCTGATCGTCGTGCTCTTTTTCACCTACAAGACCGGTGAACTCATTCTGCGCGGTTATGATCCGTTCTTCCTGCTCTTCTCCGGCTTTGGTCACGGTTCGCTTGGTCTTGTGAGTTGGATTGTCCTCGGCGTGCTGATCGTCGGGGCGTTCATCGTTCCGATGTTCTTCTGCCGCTACCTGTGTCCGCTCGGCGCCACGTTTGATCCGTTCAGTCGGTTGGGTGTGCTGAAGATCGTCCGCAACGAGAGCACATGCAACAACTGCGGTGCGTGCAACCGAAAGTGTCCGCATAGCTTGTCGCCTAATACGGTGACGAAGCTCCGTCACCATGACTGCACCCTGTGTATGGAATGCGTGGATGCCTGCACTGTGAAGAACACACTCGAACTCAAAGCGACGATCTGAAGGAGATTACCATGCGTGTTCCATCTATCGTGCTTCCGCTGCTTATCGCCGCTGCTATTTTCAGCGGCTACGCCATGCGCAATGTCTTCACACAGCCGACCACAAATTCTGTCTATAGCGCGACGCCGGTCGAGTCGGTTACCTGTACCGTCCAAGGCGTGAAATGCAAAGGTACGGCGAATTTCTTCACACAACTATATGACGGCACGGCGGGCATCGCTTCAATCACGACGTTCGCGTCCGATCATGAGGTCGTATTCGAATACGATCCTGCGCTGATCACGAAAGAGCGCATCCGCGAAATCATGGAAGCGCCGATACCGTTGCGGGACGGCACATCGCGCCAGCTCTTTTTCTGCGAGTCCATGGAATAGCCCTGTGCACACAACCCTCCGCTCGTTTGACCTGCTGATTCTCCACATATAGCGAAATACCACATGAACACTTCATCTGCTTCGGCTTCGAAACAGCCGCGCTCCAAACTGCCACAGAGCTTCTGGATCGCCAACACGATGGAGATATTCGAGCGGCTCGCCTGGTACGGGTTCTTTGCCGTTTCGACACTGTACATCACCGGCTCGAAAGCCGAAGGTGCCCTCGGCTTCACCTCCGAACAGCGCGGTATGCTGCAAGGCGTTGTTCCGTTTATTCTCTATCTTTTGCCCGTCGTGTTCGGTGCACTCGGCGACCGGTTCGGGTACAAGAAGACATTCCTGGTCGCCTACACGCTGCTCGTGCCCGCCTATTATCTCCTGGGACAGTTCAGCGCGTTCGGCACGTTTTTCATGGCCTTCCTGTTCGTGGCTGTCGGTGCGGCGATCTTCAAACCTGTGGTCGTCGGTACTGTGGCACGAACGACGGACGAGACCAATTCGTCCATGGGCTTCGGTATCTTCTACATGATGGTGAATATCGGCGGATTCGTGGGGCCGATTGTCGCCGGAATTGTGCGCGTGAGGTACGGCTGGGATTGGGTGTTCATTGCGTCTTCGTTCTGGATTGCTTGCAACTTCTTCTGGCTGCTCGTGTTTTACAAAGAGCCGACGACGGAAGCTGCGAGCGGGCAAAAGCGCTCGATTAAGCAAGTGCTGGCTGGCATCGTCGAAGTCCTGGGAAATGGCCGGTTCTTCTTGCTGATATTTGTTCTGTTGACGTTGCTGGCAATTTCGGGCCGCTACATCACTTGGAACCAAATGGCCGTCATCGGCGCGGTGTGGGTGGTGCTAAATATACTGCTCGATATTCCGCTGCGAGCCATGGCGAAGAAGGCGTTGCCCACGTCTTGGCTAATGCAGCCGCTCAAGTTGGGAAACTGGAAGTTCGCACTCTACCTGCTCATTCTCTCGGGTTTCTGGACATCGTTCAACCAGATCTTCTTGACCATGCCCGAGTTCATCCGCGACTATGTGGATACCAGCGACATGGTGAATACGGCGCGCAACTGGGTTGGCGATGACTTCGCGCGCGAATTTGCGGCGGTCAACGAAGACCTTTTGTCCAATGAGATTCACGCTGCTGCGCAATTGCGCGGCGGTGAAGGCGGGATGTCACTGACCGACGAAGAAGTCACTAAACTCCGGCGCACGTTGTTCGATTTCAAAGTGCGTGTGCCCGAGGAAGATATCAAAGCATCCATCACGGCCCTTCCGGTGGCGGGAGGTCGAGCGTCACCCTGGAGCGCGGATTCAAGCGCTGTACGAGCGCTGGCGCACACGTGGGCGGAGAAGTACCGGCAGGTCAATCCGGAGTACATCATTAATATTGACGCTGGAGCCATCGTCGTCTTCCAAGTTCTCGTCTCCTATCTCATCGGTTTCTTCCCGCCGCTGTCTGTGATGGTGATCGGTATCATCGTCTCAGCGATTGGTATCGGCATGAGCGCGTGGCTATATACTGGTTGGCTGGTGACTTTCGCCATCACGATTTTCGCATTTGGTGAAATGATCGCGTCGCCCAAGAGTCAGGAGTATGTCGGGCGCATCGCACCGCAGCAAAAAGTCGCGATGTACATGGGCTTCTATTTCTGGACCATCGCCTTAGGAAATATCTTCGGCGGCAGATTGTCCGGTGAACTCTATGGGTCGCTCGCCCGCGACCAGGGCCGACCAGACCTAATGTGGATGATCTTTGGAGGATTAGCGCTGGGCACAGCTATCATTCTCGTTTTATATGACAAGTTAGTGCTGAAGAAGGGCAATCCGGAATAGCCCCGATCAGCATCCAGGCAGAAATTACAGAGACGCTCCCCAAGTGGGAGCGTCTCTGTTTTCTTGAATGTGCATGAAATTCAACTACTGGACATTAAATTCAACTTTTCTGATCAGGTGGCACATATGTTGCCAACTTGCATGTTCAAGAATTGTTGCTCTTTTGACTGAATCATATCATCGGGGATGGAATAGTTATGTTTCGGAATACTTCGCTCAAGCAGCGATTGTTAGCATCTTTTGGTGCAATCGCTGTTGCGTTGGTCGTGGTCGGTGCAGTTGGCTACTTTGGGACACAAAACGTTAACGAAGCGCTATTGGAAAGCTCGGACGTCCGAAGTCCAAGTCTTTACAACTTGCAAAACATCGAGGCCGCGCAAAACAGAATTCGCTTGAACTGCTACATGGTAATGGATACGGATCTGCCACTCTCGGCCCGGCAAGACTATCTGGATCGCATCGCTAAAGCATGGACGCAAGCGGATGAAGGATTCAAGGGCTACAACGAGCTTCCGCACGCGAGCCAGGAAATGGCCCTGTGGAACGAGTTTCTGCCGAGTTGGAATAGCTGGCGAAATTCGTGGAATGAATTCCACCGATACGCACAAGCGTCACTGAGCGCAAACGACCCCGCAGAGATTGCTCGCAATGCTGCACAAATGCGTACACTTACGCAAGGATCAATGAAGACGGAGGTCCGTGCAGCAACAGACAAATTGCGCGAATTGGTCGCCCTGAATGTCAAGATGAGCCATGAAGAGGCAGATGTCGCAGCAGCATCCGCCGATCGCAGCATTACGCTCGCCCTGATCATTGCAATTCTGGGTGTCATCGGAGCAATGACGTTCGGCTATCTCCTGTCCACTTCGATTTCGCGAAAATTGGACGAAATCGTTACGGAAGCGACGGAGGGTGCCAAGCAGATATCCGCCGCCGCCGAGCAAGTATCGTCGTCGTCACAGAGTGTCGCGCAGGGGACGCAAGAGCAGGCGGCTTCTATCGAAGAAACCTCTGCCAGCGTCGAAGAACTCACCGCTTTAACGAGTCAAAACGCCGACCGATCGGCGGCAGTCTCCAATCTCTCCAATGACGTAAATACCGCGGTAAAATCCTCCAATACTGCGGCCGACCGAATGGAAGTCGCGATGGGACAAATTCAGTCCGCGTCCGATCAGACTTCAAAGATCCTCAAAACGATTGACGAAATTGCCTTCCAGACGAATTTGCTTGCCTTGAACGCAGCGGTAGAAGCGGCGCGCGCGGGAGAAGCAGGGAAAGGCTTCGCCGTTGTGGCTGAAGAAGTCCGCAGCCTGGCGATGCGCGCTGCCGAAGCTGCCAAAACCACCACAAATCTGATTGAAGAAAACGTTACACGGGTGCGGGAGGGCGCATCGCTAACGTCGGAACTGCGCAATGCACTGTCACGCTCCGGCGAGGCCGCGCACAAGGTCACCGTGCTTGCCGAAGAGGTCGCCAACGCCTCTAATGAGCAAGCCCATGGCCTGAAGCAGATTGCCGTTGCCGTGCAACAAATCAGTCAGGTTACGCAGAACAGCGCAGCAAATGCTGAAGAGGGCGCCTCAGCATCGGAAGAGCTGGCGGGTCAATCTCAGCAGCTGCGAGGTCTGATGACCAATCTGCATCACATGGTGCATGGTGGCGAAGCTCGGGAAATGCTCGACTAATTGTCCGTCAAGTTCAAGTGCAAGCAAACAAAAAGCCTCCCGCCAAACGACGGGAGGCTTTCTTGTTGTCTAACGGACAGTTTACCGCTGTGCGCGCACGCGATAGACTGCCGTGGCATCCGTTGCGGCGGCGTTCACATGAATGTAATCCGTCGCAGGTGCGGGAATCGTCGTCAACGTGGAATATGTTCCGTCTGCATCCGGCGCTTTTTCGATGATGTAGCTCGTGGCGTTAGCGGAAGCCGTCCAGAACAAGTGCATATCCAGACCTTCCTGCAAGATCACCAGCGAATCCACCGGGGCGACCGTTTGCGGCGACAGCGCGAACAGACACACATCATCCACCGCGCCTTCAATGGTCGAGCCGCTGCCCAAGTCGGCGACGCTCACACGAAGCTTCACTTGATTGGTCAACGGAATGTAGTTTTCAAGCTGGAAGTAGTCTTCCCGCCAGAATTCCCAGTCGTCATTCGTGTATAGCAAGTTCACCCAGCTCGCGCCGTTGTCCGACGATATCCACATGTGAATAGAGTCGGTGCCGGGATTGTTGCCGAGGTCGTTAGAATACCACGACCAAATATCCAACGCAGCTGATTCGTAACCGGAGAGATCCCAAGTCGGCGAGACAATCGTCGTGCGGCCGCCGTCCACGTCGTAGGTGTTGTGCGATGTTCCCGCGCGGCCGTCGGTGCACAAGCAATAGATACCCGCGCCCGGAGTGTGGTCGTTTTCGGCTTGTACTTGAATGCCGGATGTATTGTAGGTTGCAGCCGGGTCGCTGCGGCCCCACAGACCAGTCGTGGCGTTGTCGCCGGTGTAAGTCAAAGCCCAACCCTGTACGTCACTTTCGAAATCGTAGCACTGCACGAAGTCCCACACCGTGGGTAACGCCAGCACGCCCGGATCGGGAACGCGCACCGTCAGGGTCGGTCCCGTGAACTCAAAATAGCAATCATGCGCGCCAGTCGGCAAAGTAGTGCTGAAGTTAAACACCGAGCCGTCGCTATACGTGAAGTCCGCTGTTGAGAGTGTATGCGACACACCATCAATGAAGACGTTCGCGCTCACAGGAGCGACGTTGTTTGCGCTGGTGTAGAGCACGGAGTAGGTGAAGACCGTCGCCGTCGTGCCGCCCTGGGGCGAGACAGCGTGGTTGGACAGCGTGAACTCAGCCGGAGCTACCAATGTCGGGAACACGATGTCGTCAATCCACGCGGCGTCACTGCCCGACGCAATTGAGATGTCCTTCGTGTATTTCCACATGAAGGTATGCGTACCGGCCGTGACGTTGTAGCTCAACTGACTCCACGCAACCTCGCCCGACCATGAACCTTGTTCAACGCCGTCAATCATGAAGCGCAGGAAGTCGTACGTCGCTTCCGATGACACGCGGCGCCAAAACGTAATGGGGCCGCTCACAGCGATATCCAAGGTCACGGAAAGATTCGATTCTTGGTTGTCGCTGATGACTCCTGAACGCGCGGAATACGTGCCGCCATGCACGCTCGATGTCGTTGTCGTCCAAGGCGCGTTGCCCGATTGCGTCCACGGGAAGAGGCCGAAGTTATTCGTTTCCCAGGTTTCTTGAGCCAAAACAGTCAAATTGAAATCGTGCGATGTCGCGCCGTTGAAGGCAATCGCGTCTTCATCGCCGCCGTAGCCTGCCGCATCGGCACGCACAGTATAAACGCTGCCGACAGGAAGGCTTAGCGAATAGTAACCAACAGCATTGGTGAATACCGGCGTTATCGGCTGGCCGACAACGCTGACTTGGGCGCCGGAGACGGGCAGCGAAGCCGGGTTATAGACATAGCCCGTCAGAAGTGCGCTGGGAACAGGCGCGAGCGCCTTGTTGACCGTCGCGGTACCGCCATCGGGTACGACTACTGCTTCGTTAGACGACACATAACCAAACTTGCTGTATTGCAGCGTGGCATTTCCGGCGGGAAGCGCGATATCATAGTAACCGGCGGCGTCCGTGACGTCCGACTGAACGCCGGATGTGTTTTGCACCAGCACGCCCGCGAGCGGCAGACTGGTGTTTACATCCGTGACCGTTCCGGCCACATGACCATAACCGCCCAAAATGCTCTCGCTGGCCGCCAAGGAATACGACTGCGGGCCGCTCGGCATCGTCGTCGAGTTAATCGTAATCGTCCACGTTCCGGCGGCAGGGCTGGCGACAACAATCTGCTCGCTGTTGTTGATGTGGTCAATACCAGTCGTCGCAGGAGTCGAGGGGCTGGCCGGGTTCAACGTGTACGGATAGTACACCGTGGAAGACGGTGACGTCAAAGTGATATTCAGATCGTTGATCAGCGTCGGGTTGGCCAACGGTGTCGCGGCCGGATCCATCCACGACAGCGACACGCGCAAGGACGGCGTGCCCGCCGGTACTGTGAAGGTATGCGTGTTCGTCTGGCCGCTTGACAGACTGGCTTCGAGGAAGCCGCCGTCAATAATTGCATCCACCGCCGCAGTGGCGTTGATACGGCCGAAACCATACACATAGTCGGGGCCGACATTGCCCAAGTCTTGCGCTGTGTTGATCAACAGGGCTTTAATCGTCGAGGGCAGCGGCACCAAGCCCGAGTAGGATGTGTTGACCTGCTGCAGCATCAAGGCCACGCAGCCCGACGTGATCGGCGTCGCCATAGACGTGCCGCTCATGTTGCCATAAGTGTTGCCCGGCAATGTCGAGTAGATATTCAGGCCCGGCGCGCACACGTCCGGCTTCACGCGGCCGTCATCCGTCGGCCCCCACGAGCTAAACGTCGTCATGCCGTCCGCGTCAGTGGACGCACCAACCGAAATGATGTTCTTGGCATTGGCCGGAACACCCATGGTATTGTAAGTTGAACCGCACGCGCCGCCGCGTTCGTTGCCCGCCGCAAACAACACGATAAACGGACTGCCCAAGCTGCCGCGCACGATATTGTCCAGCAATTGCGAAACGCTTTCGTAGTCACCTTCCCATGTGCACGAGTAACCGTTCCACGCGATATTCGCTCCGATGGAGTTAGTTGCTAAGTCAGCAGAGTAACTATTACGCGCCGTGGTGTAATTGGCCTGAATGTCTTGCGGGCTGTTATACAAACAGTTTGGGACGCACGCTTCGTATTGCATCGAGATAATATTGCATCCCGGCGCCATGCCGCGATAAGCACCGCCGGACAGTGCGCCGCTGCCGCCAACTGAACCGGCAACGTGCGTCGGATGGTCCACCGTGCTGCCGGCTTCGCCAAGGGTCAAACGGCCCGCGAAATCGGTGTGCGCTGCGTCCACCATACCGGCGTCATAGACCAGCACGCTGACGCCGCTGCCATTCAAATTGTACGGAGCCGCTTGCAAGGTATTGGCACCCACGACACCGCGGGCAACGTCGTTCACGCCCGTCATCGGCGGCGACATCAAATCCATCCATGCAATTTCATCTTCGGCGGCGATCTTCTCAAACTCATCCGGCGACACCGCCATCACCCAAGTGTGAATTGCTTCAATGTAGTCACCGATCTCCGCGCCGTGAACGGCGGCGATGTCCTTACCCACCACGGCAGGAACATCCGAATGCAGACGCACGAACATCAGGTAGCGCTGGCCGTCGTAGTCCATCCACGGCTCAAATTCGCGCTTGACGACTCGTGAGTGCATCTTGTCCGCAACTTGCAACTCACCGGCCCAACGCAAACCCAGGGTTTGTCCCCGCTCCGCGTCGAGATAGTTGGTGAGCGCCGCCAACCAGGCGTGACCACCCAAGGGATCGAGCAGATAAATCCCAGCATCCTGCAAATTCGAGTTCATCATGTCCGTCGCATCGCCATTGATCTGGACGATCGCGTGCACCGGATGATTGGCGTCGGCTGTTTGTGTCAAAACCGCCAGCGCGCTCAAGTCCTGAGCCGGCTCAAACTCGCGGGACTGCAACCGAATGACATAGTCACCCGATGCCAGGGCAAGTTGTGAGCACAGACAGACCAGTGCGAGTACAAATGTCCGACTCTTCGTCAGAAATTGCATGTTCGTGTCCTTCCGTTTCATCATTGTCTATGGGAAATTACCAGTGTGAGCGTCAGAAATCTATCGGGTCATTTTCACTGCTGACCCGGCCAACAAGGCAAGCCGAAACGTAATAATGATAGCAACTTGTGTGCCCCGGTCTTAATCGCTAAGGCACAGCATGTTGGGTATTTCATTTCGCATCCCCTGCGCCTGATATTCCCTCTAATGGGAACGGTATGCACAGTTGGGTGCGAAGAGCCCCTGACCGTTTGGCCAGGGGCTCGCCTATTGAGCCTCTGAAGAGCGGCTACTTGTCCCGGTGGCAGCGGACACACAGGTCGCGCTCGCCGGAAGCAATCATCAGCGGTTCGGCTGTCCAAGCATGCAGGTCATGGCAGCTCAAGCAGTCCATCGCCGTACCGCGAACAGGATCCGTCACTTTGTCACCCATGGGATGTGCCACCGTGTGCTGATGCTGGTGGCAACTCGAGCAAAGTTCCAGAATCGGTTTCCGCATGTAGCCCGGACGCTCGTTGCCGTGCGGGTCATGACAGGTGTTGCACGAATACTTGGTGTGCGGGTTGTCGCCAACTGTTTGCACGCCGTGCGACGGATCGTGGCACTTGGTGCAGAGCTGCTTCTCGCTGCCGTCCAACAGCTTCTTCTGATCCGAAGCGTGGCCATTGTGGCAATTCTGACAGGAGTTTTCCGGCGTCGAACCGTGCGGCATATAGCGCGCGAAATTCTCCACTTCGTCACTATGACATTCGGCGCACACTTGCTGCACCGCGCCCTTCAACGGGAAGCGGCCGCCCGATTGCTGCTGCACGTGGCAGGCCTGACAGTCATGCTCTTCAAACGGAGCGTGCTTGTTGCCCATCACCAATCCCGCTGCCTCGCTGGCGTGCGGATCATGGCAAGCCGAACAACGCGCGCCGATCGGGTCAAAACCGGCGTGACGTTCACGAAGCTTCTCTTCGTTGCCGTGGCACGTGTTGCAAAGTTCGGTTTCGCTTTTTGTCAACAGATAGTCGTTCGCGCCGCCATGCACATCGTGGCACTTGTAGCATTGACCGATCTTCATCGGTGCGTGCGTCACCGGTTTGGCCAGCCAATCGCGGACTTCGGTATGACACGTCGCGCACAATTCCTTGGGCGACGCCGTCAACAAGTTCGCTTTGTCTGAAGCATGTGGATCATGGCAGCGCGTGCACTGGCCTTGTTCAACCGGGCTGTGCTGCACGGCATTGGAACGCCATTGGTTAATCTCGCTGTGACAACTGGCGCACAATTGCTGTTCACCGTCCACCAAAAGCTTTTCGTGCCTTGAAGCGTGCGGAGCGTGACAACTGCTGCATTCACCCGTCTTGAGCGGATTATGTACATACGGCTTGGTCAGATCACCCGCCATGTCGTCGTGGCATTCCAGGCAGGCTTTGCGTTGGTCAACTTTCGGCATCTCCTGAGCCGACATCGCCGGGAGCATCAGGAACAAGGCCAATATCGTGAAAAGGTGTTTAGTCATCATCGCCCTCCAATTCGACTGCGGCAACATGGCAGGCCGAACAATCACCCGACTCGAATGGCGCGTGTTGATTCGTCATAAGCAGATGTTCGTTTTTCGATCCATGAGCGTCATGGCACAACGCGCAATTGAAATTGTCGCCCGGCTGACCGAGGTGGGCCGTGCGGAAATCCGGACCGCTAACGTCGTGACAACTGACGCATAGCCCGGGCAGCGCGTCCGTCAATAGGGACTTGTTGCCGCTCGTATGTGCCGAGTGGCAACTCAAACACTCGCCGGAATGCGCGGGTGGATGACGGTACGTTGCGTTGCGCGAACTATCTATCTCAGCATGACAATTGAGGCACAACGCTGCGGCATTCGCCAGTAAAAGGTTGTCATTAGGACTCTGGTGCGGATTGTGGCAGGCTTCACACTTGCCGTCGGCTACAGGTTGGTGCACCGAAGCCGCTGTCTTGATGCCGTCGGTCACATCGGAGTGACACTCGCCGCAGGTGCTGGCTACCGAGGCATTCAGCATGCCGTTGTGATCGGCCGCGTGCACCGCGTGGCAATCCGTGCAGGAGCCATCGGTAAATGGCGCATGCACAACCGCGCTATCCTGAACTTGCATCATCGGCGCGTGGCACTCGGCGCACAACGCATTGTCCGTCAGTTTCAACAGGTGTTCAATCGCGCCGCCGTGCACCGTATGACACTTGGCGCATTCACCCTTGCGGAACGGCTCGTGCAATGCAGTCCGGGCAAATTCCTTCGTGAAGTCCTTGTGACAATTCAGACAAAGCTGATCCTGCGGTTTGGTCAACAGGTTTTGCGACTGCGAACCGTGCGGATCGTGGCAGCTCCAGCAATTGTCCGCAGTGATCGCGGAATGCGTAAACGGCTGTGCCGCTGCCGTCGCGATATCCGCGTGGCAGCTCAAACACTGCGAATTGTCGGTATGCTTCAACAGCTTGTTCTGCATGTCGCCGTGCCCGTCGTGACACGTCACGCAAGCTTCTTTGGCCGGTTCATGTGCAAACGCAAGCTTCGTGCGATCCAGTTCGTCGCCGTGGCATTCGCCGCATACCAGCGCGTCTTTCGCTTTCAATAGCGCGGGCTCTGAGGTCGCGTGCGGATTATGGCAAGTTGTGCAGGCTTCATCCTTGACCGGCGAGTGCGTGTTGTCGCCGTGCTTCTCGAGCGGATCGTGACAGCCCGTGCACAACGCGCGTTCATCATCCGCCAGCTTGAACGGATCGGCTTCATCGGCCGCGACGTGGCATCCCGCGCAATCCGGCCCGTCCAGCGCCGCGTGAACATGCGCAGGCAACAGGCCTTTGGCCTCGGAAGAGTGCGGTACGTGACAGGCCGAACAATCCTTATTGCCAACGGGATAACCCGCATGCTGGTCAGCGAAGGTCGCGTCTTTCTTGCCGTGGCAACTCGCGCACAATTGGTCACGCTGAGTGACCAAGAGATTCGCGTGATCGCTTCCATGCATGTCGTGGCAAGCCGTACAGCCGTCCGCCATCGGTTTGTGCTGGTGCTTCGCTTCAAATTCGGCGGAATTGTGACACGTATAGCACATCTGCGGGACAGCCTGTTTCAAAAGATGGTCGGACTGACCGCGGTGCGGGTCATGGCAGTCGGTGCAATGTCCGGAGCGTGAAGGTTCATGCACAAATGCGGCGGAGAGTTTCAGGGAGTCCGCGGCATGACAGCTCGTGCACAACTCGGAACCGCTGGCCTTCAGGCGTAGTGCGCCGACCTTGCCGTGGGGCAAATGACAGGCAGAACATTCGCCTTTCTCGGCGGGTTCGTGCGCAAATTTGCCTCGGTAGTCCTTGGCATTGTGGCACTCGAGGCAGTCCTGCTGCTTGCTAAAACGCGAGCCGCGTTTGACCTGCGCCTGTGCATCGTGATTCTGCAGCACCAGCGCTCCCGCGAAGGCAAACAGCAGAATCAGAATAGTACGTTGTAGATATGGCGATTTCAGGAGGAAATCCTCCGTAGTTCAGCGATTGTTTAGAGGGTAATCAGTTCTCAGCCGGAGCGGAAACCTGCATGCTGTTCAGTGCCGCTTCGTTGATTGAAATTTGCGAATTGGCGCGCAAGTCCTTGAGCGTGGCGTCTATGGCCTCGTATTCCTTGCGGCTGGTGATGGCGGCCTTGATGACATCGCGCACATCCGCCAACGGCCGACGCGCGCCCCGTTCGCGGGCGACAAGCTTCATGACCGCGAAACTCTCGCTGCCTACCAACGGCGGCAAGCACTGGCCCACCGGAAGCGTGTCAAGCTGGGCGGCTATCGCGGGCGGGAACTGTGTCATGCTGGACCAGTCGCGCAGACCGCCGCGATCTTTGAATTCGTCCGTGGAATACTGCTTGGCAATCCAGGTGAAATCCGCGCCGGACAATATCTTGTCGTAATCGGCTTGCGCTTCTTCCAGCGTCGCGCGTGAAAGAATCGCGACCTGAACGCGGCCCGGTTCGAGGTACTTTTCCGGATGGCTGTCGTAATATTCCTGAATCTCGGCGTCGCTGATCTTGATGGTCGGCGAGATTACCGATTGCAGATACTGCACCACCAACATTGAATCTTCAAACAGAACCGCCGTTGAGTCTATGCGCGGGTCCTCGACGTATTTGCGCAGCTTGGCGATCTCTTTCAACATCATCAGGTCATACTGCTCGTCCAGTACTTCATACAGCACGTCCCACTGGTTCAAATCACCGCGGGAAATAAAGCGGTGAGTAAACTTGTTCTGCAAATCACTCGATGTCATCGTGCGATCTTTGCCGATGCGCATCACGATTGTGTTCACGCCTTCCGCGCCCGCTTGGAAACGCGCCGGAATCGAGTCAATCGCTACGCTGTCAACCATCACCGGAATTGAAGCGCCTTCACGGGCAATGAAATCCTTGCGGAATTTGGTGCCGTGCTTCATGCCAAGATAGTTCTTCAAAATTACCTTGACGCTGTCGTACAATTCTTCTTCAGCCGGCAGAATATTATCCGCTCTCGCCAAAGCCCATGTGCGCCACAGCATCATCGGGCCAACCAAAGTCCCCGCCGGAACCGCTTCAATCTTCTTGGCAAGATGTTCCGGTAAGTCAAACAAAGGGAACATGCCTGCGTCGCCGCCGACATCCTTGAACTTGTCAATCGCGTGACTCTTGGCCAACGATGCCATCGAAACGCCCTGGTTCAAAATGCTGTCGCAAATCGCCGCCGAATTGGCTGAATCCGCCACGCACAGAATCCGGAGCATCACCCGGCGGTACTGCTTCTCAAACTCGGCGCGAATTTCTTCGTCGGGAATATCAAAGGAGGCCGGGCTGATATCCTGAACCAGCAGTTCAAAAGCCTGCGTTTCCCGGAACCACCGCACCGCATCCGTAATCGTCTTTTCTTGATTCAATCCGAGGTCGCGCGCGTCTTGTGCCAGCAGACGGTCGTTAATCAACTTCTGCAGCAAACGTTCGATGTTGAATCCGCCCCGCGATACCTCGTCGGTCTGCGCCGAGTGAATATTGTAAAGCTCGCGAAGAATATCATTCGAGGTGATCTCTTCGCCGTTCACCGTCGCCAAAACTACCCGGTCTTCCGCCTGTAACACCCCCGCGCTGGACAGCAGCAGGGCCAACATTGCCAATCGAAAAACAAGCATGCTCAATTATCCTGTGTGTTTTCCACGCGCCTGCGAACGACGCGCAAGTCCGAGACAAAATCGTCCACGACGATCTGCGCCAATTGCGCCGGACTGTGTACTATCCCCAAATCAAAAACCCCTTTGCCCTGGTCGCCGCGCCGCTCTATCATGTGCGACCATAACACCAAATCCGTGGCCGGATCAATCCAACGCAACTCCAACGCTATCGCCGGAACACCACCAAGGCTCGCGTCGCGCACGCCGGTTAACTCACTGATGGAACCGGTTAACAAGATGTCCGCGCCAACGCGTTCCTTTATGAGCCGGCTGATATCCCGCGCGCTTTGCCCGTTACGTAGATCGCGCGCCTCAAGCATGGCCTCGCGCACCCGGCCGCGGTCGGCAACTTGAAAACCGCGCCGGCGCAAAGCAGTCGTGAGAATGTCGCCGATCATTTCACTCCCGTGCGAATACTCCGTTTCATCGGACGGAGGAATCACGGCAATCGTCTCGCAATCGAACGTAGTGTGCTGCCGGCCAAAGCTGACAGCTGAAATTTCCGTGCGCTGTTTGGCAGGAGCCAAAGCAAAATCCGCCAGTAAACGCCGCACGATCTTGCGCGCTTGCCGGGCCTCACCGCGAATCGCGCGCGTCGAAACCAACGATTGCGAGCCTCCGGCCGCATGCGCCGTGCACGAACTCCACACGACTTCCAAATCGCTTATCCGCAGCAACCGCGCGCACACGCAAGCTTCCGAAAGAACAGTGTCCGTGCGGAAACGATAAATCGTTCCGGCCAACAAATAGTCTGCACTAAGCAGTGAAGCGAGCTGTACCGCTTCAACCTCGATCAAAGACGCCGTATTTCTGAGCCGCAGCTGCCGCAACGCTCCAGCGACGGAGTCCTCGGCGATCAAGTCAAATTTGCTCTTGCCTAACTGCTGGTACAGCTCTTGGGTCACCAGTGCGCGGCCGCCGGCTTCTTCGCCTGCCTCAACAAACGGCAGTACCGCGATGCGCTCGCCCGCGTATAGACCAACGCTGACACACATGACCACCAAAAAAACTAAATACGCGCGGCAACCGGCCATGGTCGTTACTCCAACAGCGAACGCACGAGTTTGCGAACTGCTTTGGTGACGACATCACTGCGCGTCGTTTCGCCTGTGCCCAACGCGCGCGCCAAAGTGCTCTGCTGGCCCAATGAAACTGCTGCCGACCACACTGTGCTGCCGGTCTTGCAATCCACCATGCGCGCGTCAATGCTGACGGTATGTCCTGCGGTGCCGCGCCCTTGCAACGCCGCCGCTTCGCCCACGGAACCGAAAATTACAGCTTGAACTCCGAGTGAGTCGCCCATCTGCTTCAAGCCCTGCAAATCGAGTTCTCCCCCGCGCGAAGGATTGAGATCGCGCACGATGCGAGCCGTTTCACCCGGCTCAACCACGTCGAACGCCTGCGCCGCGAGTAACTCAGTGATGAACAACCGCGTCGCATAACCCGCGACTCCCTGTTCCGTCGAGAGATTCTCAAAATTTACGACCGCAATGCGCTCCACCAGCCCGAAATCATATTCGGGATGCACAAACGTTGTGACGCGCCGCGCCGCGCAGCCCGTAAGCGTGGCCGCCGCCAAAAGGAGGATAATGGTTACGAGTTTTTTCATGGCCGGATTGCCGCCAGATTTCGCAAAATTAGAATCGTGAATACAGACTAACGCGGCCCGTTGAAGCGTTGGCTTCAGACTCGCGTTCATTCAAAGCGTAAGACACCGACAACTCCGTGCGCGGCGACCAATAGTAGGTGCCCTGCAGCGAGTATTGGTTCGACCACGGTGTGATGTTGCCTTCGATACGGTTCACCGAAGCTCCTAATGATATCTTCGGCGTCGGCAGCCATGACACATATCCGTCGTAGGTCCGGTCGCGCCGCTGAGGATCTTCTGAAGCAGCCACGCTGCCGGTGAACTGAACAGTATCCGTCAAGCGGTAACCCAACCGCGCACTCAACGATGTACGGTATTTCCGCACGGCGGTGACCCGGGCGGAAAATGTCTCGTAGCGGTGAGTCAGCGAAATCTGGGAACGATTTGTTGGCTCACCGTCAAAACCTGTGGTTACTGTGCGGGACAGAACTATGTCGTCCGTTTCAAAGCGCGAGTCCTCGCCATAGCCCAATTGCGACGTCATTCGCAAGGCCGGAAACAGGCGCGCCGTCACGTCGAACCGCGCATTGTCGTTGCGGCGAATCTGTGAGCTTCCCTGAAACTCCTCGGCCCGCCCAATGCTGGCAGAAGTTGAAAGCGCCGGATTCCAACGCGAACGCAGCACGATTCCCGCCGACGTGGTCTTGTTGTCCGACGTGTCGAGTTCCGTAAAGCTTGTCCGGTTCCACTGATAGCGCGCAGATAAATCTGTGCGCTCCGTGCGGCCGATGCGCAAAGACGATTGCCAGCCATCTTCGTGACGCGCCAAAACCAAGAGCGAACCTTCCTGCCGCAGCACGTCCCCCGACACATCGAAGTTCAACCACTTCGACGGTGAGACATGAAGCTGCGCACTGCCCCGGTGATCCGTGGTGCGGTCGCGGTTATCGTCTTCTGGACGTACCACTAATCCGCGCAGCTCGGTCACTTCAATCGGCGTATTCAAGAACTGCGGAGCCATCGCCAGTTTCAAATAGCGCGCTTGCTGCGGAGCAAATGAAAACTCAAGCCGCTGGAATTGCGAAGAAAAATTACCCTGCAGCATATTCCCTGACTGAGTCCATGTCAAATTATCCGAACTCGTCCAGAGCGTCCACTCGAACGGCACAATGCCGGTCGTGTCCACATACAAATGTAAATGATCCACCGTCACCGCAACGCCGAAATCAAGACCGAAATTGTGTGCGCGACCGTTTCCTAAGTCAAGTCCCTCGTCGGCGGGCAACGTCAGAATGCCGTCGCTCAAGCCCGCAGAAACACTCAGCGCTTCAAATTCAGGCGACAAGTCTTCCAAGTATAAACCCGTCGCCGTGAGCGGAGCCAGCACTTCGCCGGTGATTTGCGACAAGTCGCGCTCCTTGCGCGACACGATCTGATAGCTGCTCTGCACCGTGACCGCACGCTTGATCAACGAACGCGTGACATCAATGTTACCGTTGTGTGACTGTGATACACGGTCTATTCCCGTTTCCGCATTGCGCGTGCGCAAATCCGAGAACTCGTAATTCAAGAAGACCGAGCGCGTGCTGTGGGTCAGACCGGTTGATGCTTGACGCGAACGCGTGTCATAACCCGCAAGTTCAAGATCATTGACGTTTTTGGACCAATTCACCGACCCGAACAAACGCGGCAACGATTCCCAAGTCGTCTGACCGTAGAGCCCGGCCGTGCGGCTGCTGAGCTTGGATGTGCCCTGTTCGTCACGGTCAGCACGATACGACGCGTCCCCGCGAAAATCGAGAATCCCCGGACGCCAACTTAACGACCCCGACGGTCTGACTTCCGTGCGCCACGAATACGGATCGTTACCCAGCTGGCTTTGCACGTGGCGGAATAAACCGGAAAGCGTATAGTGCGTTGCCCAAGAGACCTCACGCGTCGTGTAAAGCGAGTAGCTTTGATCTAATGCCCTCGAACGCGCCCCCTCCACATCCGAGTTCGAGGCAGCAGCAGACACAGAGCCACCCCACTCGGCCTTTGCAGTGCCGATTAACAGCAGGCAAAGGCAGAACAGGGTGGCCGCCAATTCCGAAAAATTGGTTGGCCGGCTATGGCGAAATAACGCCTTCATCGGAGCTATCAAATATTATCATTAATAGTGGTGCTTTGTTATCATTTATCTGTCACATGAACGGGCAAAAAGAAGGACCGGGGCTGCGGAGATAGTCCGCAATCGGTCCTTCACGACATGTGCATGGTTGCTGTCCATAAAGACAGCGATATACAAGTCAGGTAAGATGAGCAATTACGCTCGAAAAATAGTGCCGCGGCTCTCCAGGTTTGAAAGGGGAGGAACAGCGCCGGAGAGCCGCGGCCAAGGAGACGATTTCAGAGAACGACTAACAATCAGTCAAACAAACCAAACGAGTCCGAACTTACCACGGGTTGTGGTCGCCGGCGTCCTTGTTGTGGCACTTGTTGCACAACGAGCGCTGGTTCGGGCTGTTGTAAGTCTGCGGCATAACGTACGAACCGGAATTCACACCGTCATCATGGAAGGTGATGATGTTGAAGTCCCAACGGCCTGAGTTCTGGCCACTGGTCGCGTGCGCACGGTGGCAGGTGATGCAGCTAACCTTCGAGTTTGCATCCGGGGCGCCCGTGTAGTCCATCGTCATTTCGGGATCTTCAAACGGAACGTCGGCGATATAGGAAGCCGTCGGCGTGCCGCCATTCTGATTCAGCGTACCGGCATAGATACCGTAGGTGTTCTGCACCGACGAACTCATGCCCACGCCGCTGGGGTGACGATACTGGTTCTGGTTGTTGTGGAAGTTGCCGTGGCAGTTCGCACACCAGCCGCTCATGCCGCTCTGATAAGCGACGTGATTGTTGTCAGCTTCCGTAAATGCATCGGAGACGCCCGGGCCGACGACGACCGGAGCCGCATTCACGAAGTTGAAGTTGCCGGCTTCAGCATGGTCGCCAGCGCCGTAGAGCAGGCGATAGTGCGCGTTGCCGTGGGGATCGTGGCAGCTGGTGCAGCCCAGTGCCGACGCCGGGTAGTTACCTCCCGGGGAGATCGGATTCAAAGCGTCAGCGACAACGCCGCGGCTCGGCGAAATCACCGTGTGACCCGCGCGCCAGCCGGGAATGAAGTTCGCCGGCAAGTTGCCATTGCGACCGTCATTGATGTTGTCTTCCAGCAAGAAGGCGAAGTTACCCGGACCACGCTCAACGCCTGGATTCATCGGGTCGGCAGCCCATACAGCACCACGGCTCGTCGCATGGCACGACAAGCAAAGATCCGTCGCGTTCGCGTACTTCAGCAAGTACGGAAAGCCCGTGCCGGTGGGATCAATCAGAGTATTGTTGCCATTCGTGTTGTGCATCGTGTGGCAACCCGCACAGTAGGCGACGCCTTCATCGTGGAAAGCCAGCGCCGTCGAGAGCGGCAAACAGATAGCCGCGATCACGAGAACTAACATTACAGACCGTCTCATTAGAGACCTCCTTAGACTACAGATATTCATCCCGATAGCGAGATGTTTTTCTTTGGGGTTTACAAGTTGAACGAACATATTTGTACAAAGCGAAATCATCGTATTACGAACCGCTTGCTTCCGTGCGCACCGTCACCGATTGCACACGGTCACCATAGGTTTGGCCGACCAACAGCGTTCCGTCGTTGCACAACACCATGGTCGTCGGATGAAAGAACGAGCCTTCAACCAACCCGGCGTCGCCAACTTCATATTCATATCTGCCGTCAGCCGTAAAATACTGCACCAAATGACGGTGCTTGTCCAGCGCTACGAAGCGGCCGTCAGGAAGCGGAAGACCGGCAATCGGAAAACTAAGAGTTCCGGGTGCGCCGCCTTGCATGCCGTACATCGCGACCATGTGACCGGAAAGATCAAAACGGATCACGTTGCCGAGCATCGGGAATCCCATCACGATCTCTTCACCATAAATCGCGAAGACGCCAGCCACCTCGGTATTGCGCGACAGCGAATCACCCTCGGGGAACAGCACGTAGTCGCGAACCGCTACGCCTTCCGTCGAGTAAACGTTCACGCGCAACGGCGCCATTTGCAGCACATGCAGATTATCCTGCTTGTCAATCGCCACATCCTGCGGCAGCAGAGGCTGGCCGTCTGCGGTCAGATCGAGGTACCGCAAAAACTCGCCGTTATAGTCGTAAACCGCCAGCGTGTGCTGACGTGCATCGCCTAAAACAAAAATCCGTCCCTGCGAATCCACGGTCACTTGCCGGGGACTCACGAGACGGTCGCGGGTCGAAAATTCAAAATTGTATTGGCGCTTGGAATCAAAGATCCCAACACGCGACGTGGCGGCATCCACGACATAAACATCACCAGTGTGCGCATCAACATACAAGCCGGTCGGCTGCAGTGCCAAACTCTGGCCGGCGGGATAAAGCAGCGTCGGAACGATTTCCACCGTCCGCTGGGCCGCCCAGGCCGTCAAAGCTACGCCCGCCAGCAGTGCCAACACCGTGAGGTGCCAACGTCTGCGGGAATTCCGCGCTTCTATATGTTGATGTAATGGCCTCATGGCCATGTCTTAAGAAGTCGCGCAGGTCAATTTCAGTACCTGCATCAACTCTCCATCGTGTCGTCCGCTCAGCGCTGAATCTGACTCGTTAAATCCGATTATACACAGATTTCAGCGTGCTTAAGCTTGGGCTCAAGATACCACATAGGGTGTGAAAACGCAACTCCATCGGATGCACGCCTCCAGAATAACTCCGCGTCTCAAACCCTCGATTGTGCAATTACTAAACGCTTAAATTTTATTGCGAAAGATTTCACAAAGCGGGCAAAAGGGTCAGTGACAATAAGAAACAAACAGTCACATACAGAGGCATCGCGCAAGCGTGCCTCTTTTTGCCCATGCAAAATGCAGTTTAGAGCTTGCGCAATTACGCGGATTATAGACCCATAAGCTATTGTGTTTCATTCATTCAAGCACACTCTTATAACCTGACTGCACTTGTCACATTCGCGCTATGACAATTATGTGACAATGCTACACTATCGCCACGTGACAATTGCATGACACTCAATCCTGCCTTGTTCACTACATTGATGCCCGAAAGTAAGCCAAAAGCACGGATTTCTCCCATGATCATCGGTACCCGCGGCAGCGACCTCGCCAGAACTCAAACCAACTGGGTAAAGACCTTCCTCGAGGAACAGTTGAATATTACCATCGAGGTCAAGATTATCTCCACGCAAGGTGACCGTGTGACCGACCGCCCCCTACGGGAATTGGAAGGCTCCGGCTACTTCACCAAGGAACTGGAAGAAGCACTGCTTGATGGCCGGATTGACCTCGCGGTACACTCTTTTAAGGATATGCCGTCCCGCTGTCCGGACGGACTTGTGTTGGCTGCCGTGTCCGCCCGCGAAGACGCCGCAGACCTGTTGATCATTCGACCGGAAGCTGCAACGGAGACGGCCAGTGAATTCTACTTGAAGCCCGGAGCCGTCGTCGGCACCAGCGCCGTGCGCCGCGAGACGCAAATCCTCGCTCATCGTCCGGATGTTATTACGAAGGACCTGCGGGGGAATGTGCCGACACGTTTGCGCAAGCTACGCGACGGCGAATACGACGCTATCATGTTGGCCCGTGCAGGAGTCAAACGGCTCGGATTGGACTTGTCAGAGTTCGCGGCTGTCCGGTTGGCGCCAACTGAATTTGTCCCGGCACCTTGTCAGGGCGCCTTGGCGCTGGAAATGCGCGCTGATGACGAGCGGATCGCCAACCTGAAACGCACGATTCACAATCTCGATAGCGCCACCGCAACCACGATGGAGCGCAAGGTTCAAGCGCTATTCGGCGGCGGCTGCGGGCTGCCGCTGGGGGTCTATGCGTTCCGGGATGGCAATCTTTGGATTGTCGAAGGCTTTTGGTACAGCAAGGAAACCGGCCCGGTGCGCGCTACTGTACGCGGAACCGATACCGAGAAGCTCCCGCAAGAGCTTTACGAACATTTGAGTGCCTCATGTCACGCGTGCTGATTCTGCGCGAAGCGGTCAAGGCTGCGACCTTGATCAATGCGCTTACATCTGAGGGCATGGAGTGCGCGGCATTGCCCGTGACGCTCACAGAGTTCATCACGCCGAAAGACTTCAACGGTATGCGCGAGCCGTGGATTGCCCTGACCAGCGCGAATGGTGCGCGCGGACTCTATCGAGCGTTAGAGAAAGCCGCGCACGCCTTGCCACCGCACGTCCGCGTCGCGACGGTCGGTGCGGCCACTGCTGAAGCCTTTCACGCGCTATTTGGCCGCGAGGCCGACCTCGTTTCGCCAGTCGCCGACGGTGCACATCTCGCCGAACATCTTTCTAAATCGCTGCCCGCCGGAACGGAAATCCTCTATCCGTGTCCCGGCGGGCACGACTCTGAATTTGCCGTTGCCGCGCGGGCGGGAGGTTTGACTGTGCATGAAATGCCCGTCTATCGCACACTTCCCGTCGCGCCGGAACGGCTGACTCAGCAACTGACAGCACTGTTGCCGCGCGACTACGTTGTGTTCTATGCTCCCAGCGCGGTGCGTGCTCTTGCTAATGCGTTGCCGCAGCCGTGGGACTTCACTGCTGTCGCGATTGGTCCGACGACACAACGCGCGCTGATTGTATCCGGGCTGCAAGATATTATTGTGGCCGCTGACCCGTCCGCTGAAGCCGTTGCGAACGCTATTCTATTTGAAGATTGCAATGATTGGGAGTCCGAGCATGCCTGAGATGATTTCCGCCGCGCCGAAAGCTCCTGTTGCGGCTGCCACGAGACCCTATTTACAAGCCGCGCGTGGTGAATCACTTTCCGTGCCGCCCGTCTGGTTGATGCGGCAGGCGGGCCGTTACCTTCCCGAATACCGCGCTGTACGTGGCGAGAACGATTTCATTACCGTGTGCTTGACTCCGGAACTCGCCTGTGAAGTCACCTTGCAGCCGATTCGCCGTTTCGGTTTCGATGCCGCGATTCTGTTCAGCGATATTCTGATACCGGCAATTCCGCTCGGCTGCGGATTGCAATTCGACAGCGGACACGGCCCTGTCATTCCAAAGCCGATTCGCAAGCGTGATGATGTCCTGTCGTTGCGTAGTTTCGAACCGCGCGAAGAACTGGCAGAAGTGCTCGAAGCCGTTACGACGTTGCGCCGCGAACTGCCCGATGAAACCGCGCTGATCGGCTTTGCCGGTGCGCCGTTTACGGTTGCTACATACCTAATAGAAGGCGGCAAGCCCGATCCGTTCAAGCTGACCAAACAGATGATGTATGGCGATGCGCACGCTTTCAATCTGCTGCTTGAAAAACTCGCGACGATGACCGTCAGCTATCTGCGCGCGCAAATCGAAGCTGGTGCCGATGCCTTGCAACTCTTTGATACTTGGGCGGGCATAATGACCGACCGCGAATTCCGCGACTTCAACTTACCTGTGCTGCGCCGTATCTTCAGTGAGCTGCGTTCGCTCGACGTGCCGATGACCTACTTCGCCTTGAACAGCATGCACCTTGATTCCGTGCGCGAAGTCGGCGCGACGGTCTATGGTCTTGATTGGCGTATGCCGTTTGAGCAGGCCCGCCAGCGCTTCGGCAGTTCGGTGGCATTGCAAGGCAATCTCGATCCCATTTTGCTTCTGACCGATGAAACTACAATTCGCACGCGCACGCGCGAGATTTTGCGCGAGGCCGGTGATCGCGGTCATATTTTCAATCTCGGCCACGGAATTCTGCCGCAGACTCCCGTGAGTTCGGTTGAGATCTTACTTGACGAAATTCGCGCGGGAAAGAAGTAAGCATGAGTAACTGGTACGATATCTCCGAAGAGCGCGCATTTTCGCTGGTGCAGGAACTCGACGGCCGCGGACCGCGCTACACGTCTTATCCGACGGTGCCCGTTTGGCAGGCGCCGATTCGTGAAACAGCGTACGTCAACACGCTGCGGAGACTGGGCGTGAATGACGAACCGCTAGCGGTCTATCTGCATCTACCGTTCTGCCGTCAGCGCTGCCTATACTGCGGCTGCAACGCGCATATCACACATGACGAAGCGCGTATCCACCGCTATATGGACGCGCTCGAGCGTGAAATTGAAATGGTTGCCGCGCAATTCGAGCATCCAGTGCGGCACAGCCAGCTGCACCTCGGCGGTGGCACGCCGACCTATGTCCCGAAAGACAGACTGGCACGCGTGCTCGACCTGCTAATTGAAAAAATCCCCGGCGCGGAGAATTTTGACCGATCCGTGGAAGTAGATCCGCGGGTCACGACAGACGCGCATCTGCAAATTCTGGCCGAGCGCGGTTTCACGCGACTGTCCGCGGGTCTCCAAGACCTGAATCCCGAAGTGCAGCACGCCGTTCGCCGCGAATATACGTTTGACCAGATCAGCGAGTTCATCAGCCGCGCAAGGTCATTCGGATTTCACAGTGTCAATATTGACTTGATTTACGGTCTGCCGCTGCAGACGCGCGAAACGTGGCGCGACACTCTGACGAAGATCGCGACGCTGCGCCCTGACCGTCTGGCTTGCTTTGGATATGCCCATCTGCCTGCGCGGATGAAGCACCAGCAGGCGATTCGCGATGAGGATTTGCCCGCGCCGCGTGAACGGTTCGGTATGTTGTTCGATGCGCACCGCGAACTCGGTAGTGCCGGTTACGTGGGCATCGGGATGGATCACTTTGCGCTGCCGGATGACGATTTGGCGCGGGCGCAAAGTGAGAGTAAGCTGTGGCGCAACTTCATGGGTTACACCACAACGCGCGGCTTGGAACTGCTGGGCCTGGGCTGCTCAGGTATCAGCGAGTTCCGCGACCTGTTCACGCAGAATATTTCGCGCCCGGAAGACTATGCTGCCGCGATTGAAGCAGGAAAGTGGCCACTCGAGCGCGGCCACGAACTTTCTTCCGATGATTGCGCCACCAAGCAGATTATCAATCATCTCATGTGCAACCTCGAAGTGAACGCGCCGGACTCTTTGTACATTGACGGCGAGTTTGACGCCCGCATGCGCAAAGCGATGATCGAAGTCGCAAGCTTCGAGCCGTTGGGTTTGGTTGAGCGCGTCAACGGCGGATTTCATGTCACGCCGCTCGGCCAGCTCTTCGTTCGTAATCTGGCTATGCCGTTTGACCGCTATCTGGCCGGGCAGCAAAACATACAATTTTCCAAGACAGTGTAGGTGAATGCGATGAAAGAAGCCATTCTCCTCATCAATATGGGTGGCCCGGCGCGCCGCAACGATATCGAACCCTATCTGCGCGAGATCTTCAGCGACCCCGCAATTATTGATCTGCCGGCAATCTTCCGTAAGCCGCTGGCAAGTCTGATTGCGAAGCGCCGCGTGGATGATGTCGCCGAGCGCTATGAATCCATCGGCGGCTATACACCGCTCTTTCATTGGACAGAAGCGCTGCGCCAGAACATTCTCCACTCGCTTGAGGCACAAGGCGAGCCGATGGAAGTTGCGTGGGCGTTCCGCTATATGTCGCCGACGATTCCTGAAGCCATTGCGCAGTTAGCCGCCAAAGGCATCAAGAAAATTCATGTGCTGCCGCTCTTCCCGCATTACACGCACACCATGACCGGCTCAGTGATGAAGGAAGTCGCGCGTGCGGTCGAAGAGCAGCATGTTGAGTACGAATATCTGGAAGACTGGGGCCAGGAAGAAGCCGTCATTGAACTGTGGGGAAATTACCTCACGAACGCGCTGCAGGAAGCGGGCGACGGCGCACGCGTGATGTTCGTTGCGCACGGTATTCCGCAAATTTATGTCAATCGCGGCGACGACTATCCCGACAGAGTGCGCGCGTCGGCGGAAAAACTCGCCAAGCTGCTGCCCAACGGCACCGAGTGGATCGTAGCGTTTCAAAGCAAAGTCGGCCCGGTCGCGTGGACCAAGCCGTATATGGAGGATGTGCTACCGGAGTGGAGCAAGAGCGACAAGCCGATTGTGATGATGCCGTTGAGCTTCGTCGCCGATTGTCTCGAAACGCTCTACGACCTCGACAGCGTCGCCAAAGACATGGTCGAAACCGCCGGCGTGAAAAAATACGTCCGTGCGCGCGTGTTTAATGATGATCCGCAATTTGCTACGGCACTGATGCACGTATGGCAGGAGACGCAACATGAACCGGCCTGCTGATCCGCTCGCCCCGCGCGTTGTCGTCATTGGGGGTGGAGTTGCCGGATTGGCGACCGCCTACATGATCCGCACACTGGCCCGCGAATGCGGCGCCGATCCGCGCATCACGATTCTCGAAGCGCAATCGCACATCGGCGGTGCCACGCGTACCGAGAAGTGCGACGGCTTCCTGTGCGAATGGGGTCCCAACGGCTTTTTGGACAATGAACCGGCCACGCTCGATCTGGTCAAGCGGTTGGGGCTGGAATCACGTCTTGTCAAGGCGTCCGCGCATGCCGCGAAGCGTTTCATTTACCATCATGGCAAGATGCGCGAAGTGCCGCTCTCACCGGGCGCGTTCCTCAGGTCAGACATTCTCCCCGCGGGTGCGAAACTGCGCATGGCCTGTGAGCTGGCAATTCCGGCCAAGCGTGATTTGAGCGATGAAACTGTTTACGATTTTGCTCGCCGCAGATTAGGCGAGTCGTTTGCGCAATATATGATTGACCCGATGGTCTCGGGTATCTTCGCGGGAAACGCGCGCGAACTGTCGCTGCGTGCCGTCTTTCCGAAAATGGTTGAGATGGAGACTGAGTACGGCGGCCTGTTCCGTGCGATGATTGCCAAACAGCGCGCGGCCAAGCGTAACGGCAAAGTGAGCGGTGGTCCCGGCGGCGCGGCGGCTACGCTGACGACATTTGAAAACGGCATGGGCGAATTGACGGATTCGCTTGCCGCCGAATTGCAAGCGAATATCATCACCGATGCGTATGTCGCGGCAGTCGTTCCACGTGGAGACTATTACGACGTCGTGACTCCGCAGGGAGCATTCGCGGCGGACTCCGTCGTCGTCGCCTGTCCATCTTATGCCGCGGCAGAAATCGTACGTGGCATCTCATACAATGCCGCTGAAGCATTGAGCGCCATACCGTATGCGCCGATTGATGTGATCGCGCACGGTCATCGCACCGAGGACGTCGGCCATCCGCTCGATGGGTTCGGTGTGCTGATTCCGCGCGGCGAAGAGTATCGTGCTCTGGGTTCGCTGTGGTGCGATGCGATTTTCCCGAATCAGGCACCGTCTGGTACGCATCTCTTGCGCACCATGATCGGCGGTGCTCATGATCCGTCCGTAGCAAAATTGTCTAACAACGAAGTCGAGTCCATTGCCGCGCAAGAGCATCGTCGGCTCTTCAACGTCAAGCGTGAACCGATTTTTCATAAACTGATCCGCCATCCGCGAGGCATCGCTCAATATACGCGAGGCCATTTGGACCGCGTCGGCGAGCTTGAACTGCTCGAACGGCAATTGCCCGGGCTATTTCTCACCGGCGCGGCCTACCGCGGTGTTTCGGTCAACGGCTGCATCAAGGATGCCTACCGCGTCGGCAATGCGCTGATGACGCAATGGAGGCTCGCCTGATGTTCACATACACTCTGATGCCGGCGATCTTGCTTGTGCTGTTTGGCGGCTTGCTCGCGTTGTGGATCATGCTGTACCACAAGCCGGACAATCAGCTCGAACGCGCCGCTGTGCGTTTCGGTTGGGTAGTTGTCGGAGTTTATGCCTTCTGGCTTGGCTTGTTGAGCTTCGACCAACAACAGATTCCGATACTCACGATCGGGCAAATCTGCGTCTTTCTCGGTTTTCTGATTTGGATGGATCAGCAACTCGTCGAGCGGCGAATTTCACAGCGCATGCTGGTGGTCGTGCCGATCGTGTTGGTCATCCTGCTTATGCTGTCCGGCATCGCAGGCGGTTTGCGTCACTTGGAAGGCCCGCATGAGCTGCACTCTGCATGGTCAGCAGTTCATATTATTCTCTCGATGGCGGGTGTGGCCATGCTATTCGGCAGCGGTGTCTATGGTATTGGTTCGATTGTCCTGCGGCGCATGCTCAAGAAACGGCAGTTCGGCCGTTTATTCTCGACGCTGCCATCCATGGACGAGATGCACAAACTGCGCTCGCTGGCGATCTATCACGGCTGGTCCCTGATTACGATCAGCTTCGCGTCCTCAACCATCTTCATGTTTGCGGAACGCGACGGCTCGCCGAGTTTCTTCAGCCACTTGCACGAAATGTTCGCACTGTGGGCTGTGGCCTCACTGCTCGCGCTGTCCGAAAAGAAGCGCTGGCTTGGCGATCAACGGCAGGCGCGGCTCACCGTGGCCTTGACGATGCTGATGTTCCTGCTGATGGCTGGCTCGGTCGCACAGATCTTTTTCGGAGGCCGCTCGTGAAACTCGAGATGATCGGCCTCAACCACCGCACCGCCGTGCTTTCGACCCGCGAACGCGCCGCCATCGCGCCTGATGCGCTGCCTGACATTCTCGAACGGCTTGTTCGCCATCCGAATATCGAAGGTGCAGTGATCCTGTCAACGTGCAACCGCGCCGAGTTGTACCTTTCGCCAACTTTCCACTTCGACGAAGCTGAACTGCGCGCTTTGTATGTCGAGGCCTTCGGACTTGATCCAGATGACGGCAACGTGGCTTACGTGCACCGCGATGCCAACGCCGCCCAACATCTGTTCCGTGTGGCGTCCGGTCTCGATTCGCAGATGCTCGGCGAAATTCAGATTCTCGCGCAGGTCAAGAATGCCTACAGCAGCGCGCTTGAACTGGCTACGACAAGCGCCACGCTGAACAAAGTCTTCACCCACGCTATTATGTGCGGCAAACAGGTGCGCACGCGCACCGCGATTTCGCAGGGTGCTGTGTCAGTCGCCTACGCCGCTATCGAAGTCGCGCAGCGCCTCTACCGCAAACTCGAAGAGCACAACATTCTGCTGGTCGGTGCTGGTGAAACCACGCAGCTTGCCGCAAAGTATCTTGCCGATGCCGGTGCGCTTAATCTGCGTGTCAGCAACCGCACCACCGAGCGGGCAGAGTCATTGGCCCAGCAGATGAATGGTTCCGTCACGAGCTTCCCGCCGACTGCTGACGACCTGATGTGGGCAGACATTGTCGTCAGTGCGACATCATCGCCGACTCCTGTTCTGTCTGTCAATGAACAAGGCGGTAAACTCAAACAGCGCAAACGGCCATTGCTGTTTCTTGATCTGGCTGTGCCGCGCGACGTAGATCCCGCTTTCGCGGAGTTCGACGATGTTTATGTCTATACAGTAGACGACTTCCAAGAACTTGTCGCCGTGAATATCAAAGCACGCCAAAAGGAAGCCGTACGCGCAGAAGAGATTGTCGAGAAGGAAGTCGAAATCTTCGTCGAATGGTACCGCAACAACCGCATCGCACCGAGTCTGCAGCAACTGCAAGCCGCACTCGAGAGTATTCGCTCCGCCGAAGTGGAAAATCAGGCGCATCACTTCCGGCCCGAAGACCGGGAAGAGATTGAGAAGTTCTCGCGCTCCATGATGAAAAAAGTCACCAGCATGATCGTTGCCAACATGCGCCGCGCCGCAGCCGACGGCAACGACTTAACACTCGCCCGCGCTATCGCCGTGGCTTTCGCCGGCAAAGATCGCGCAACCACAGAACAGATTCTCGAACAACTGAACCATGAGCTTTCCCACTGACCGCCCGCGCCGTCTGCGCCGCACGGAGACTTTGCGCCGCCTTGTACGCGAGACTTCGCTTTCACCCAACGACTTGATTCAGCCACTCTTCGTTGTTCCCGGCACGAACATCGTCAACGAAATTTCGAGCTTGCCGGGACAATGCCACTGGTCCGTGGACCGCGTTGCGGAAGCCGCCGGTCGTTGCGTGTCGGCAAAAGTGCCTGGGGTGATTCTGTTCGGCATACCGACGTACAAAGACGAAGTCGGTTCAGCGGCCTATGACGACAACGCCGAAGTGCAGCAGGCCGTGCGCGCCATCAAGCAGGCCTATCCTGACCTGCTCGTCATCACGGATGTCTGTTTGTGCGAATATACGAGCCACGGTCACTGCGGCGCGCTGCATGGCCACGAAGTGGACAACGACTCCACGCTCGATCTGCTCGCCAAAACTGCGCTCAGTCATGCCCGAGCCGGAGCGGACATCGTCGCGCCGTCCGACATGATGGATGGCCGCATCGGCGCAATCCGCAAAGCGCTCGACGCCAATGGCTATACGCACATTCCGATTCTTTCGTACGCTGTGAAGTACGCGTCGGCCTACTACGGCCCGTTCCGTGTGGCCGTGGATTCCGCGCCGCAATTCGGCGACCGTCGTGGTTATCAGATGGATCCGGCCAATGCGCTGGAAGGGTTGCGCGAAGTCGAACTTGATCTTGCAGAAGGTGCGGATATGATCATGGTCAAGCCGGGCATCGCGTACCTCGATGTTCTTGCCGCCGTCAAACAGAAGTTTAACCGTGTCACCGCCGCCTATCAAGTCTCCGGCGAATACGCAATGATCGAAGCGGCCGCACAGCGCGGCTGGATTGACCGCAAACGTATCATTCTCGAAACTCTGCTGTCGTTCAAACGCGCGGGAGCCGATTTCATTTTGTCCTACCACGCTATGGAGGCCGCCGAATGGCTGCTCGAGGAGCACAGATCATGAGTCAGACGATGCCCGAGACCGCCCTGCGCAGCACTTCGATTTCCCACATGTGGTTTGAACGCGCCCAGCGCGTCCTGCCCGGCGGGGTCAATTCCCCTGTGCGCGCCTTCAAGTCTGTCGGCGGCGAACCGCCCATGATTGCCTATGCCGAGGGGGCGATCTTGGTGGACGTTGACGGAAACGAGTATATTGATTACATTGGAAGCTGGGGTCCCATGATTCTGGGACACCGCGAGCCGACCGTGCTCGAAGCCGTACAGCGTGCCGCTGAAATGGGCTTTAGCTACGGTGCGCCCTCGACGGCGGAAGTCTCGCTGGCCGAAGAGATCATCGCCCGTGTGCCCGGTCTCGAGATGGTGCGCTTTGTCAACAGCGGCACCGAGGCCACGATGAGCGCGATCCGCCTCGCCCGCGCAGCCACGCGGCGCAATGTCATCATCAAGTTCTCAGGCGGCTATCACGGCCATGCCGACTCGTTCTTGGTGCAAGCCGGTTCGGGTGCGGCGACGTTCGGTTTGCCCGACAGCCCCGGTGTGACTCCTGGAGCCGCGCAAGACACACGCTGTGCCATTATCAATGATCTCGCCAGTGTGCGCGCGTTCTTCGCCGCCGAGCCGGACAAGATAGCAGCCGTCATCGTCGAACCTGTCGCAGGCAACGTTGGTTGCATTCCGCCGACAAGAGATTTTCTCACAGGTTTGCGAACGTTGTGCGATGAATTCGGAGCGCTGCTGATCTTCGATGAAGTGATGACCGGATTTCGCGTCGCCCGCGGTGGCGCCATCGAACTCTTCGGAGTTAGGCCTGATCTCGCAACGTTTGGCAAAGTGATCGGCGGTGGACTGCCTGTCGGTGCATACGGCGGCATGAAAGGAATTATGTCGCTGGTGGCTCCGCAAGGCCCCGTTTATCAGGCTGGCACACTTTCAGGTAACCCGCTTGCCATGAGCGCGGGCCTGGCCACGCTGGCAAAGCTCGATGATGTCGCTTACAAGAGTTTGGAACGCAAGTCTGCGCGTTTGGCCGCAGGTTTGCAACAGGCATGTGATGAGTTAAATATCCCCGCACGTGTGCAACGCGTCGGCTCGATGCTCACGCTGTTCTTCCGCGCCGAAGCGGTTGACAACTACTCCGACGCGCAACAGTGCGATCACGCGCGTTTCCGCAAATTTTTCCATGCGATGCTCGAACGCGGCGTGCACTTGCCGCCTTCAGGATATGAATGCTGGTTTGTCTCTCTCGCACACGACGATGCGCTGATCGAGCGCACGATTCTCACGGCGCGGGAGGCGCTCGCCACGCTCAACTAACAGGAGCCCTACGACAAGATGATCGCCTGGCTGCGCGACGCCTGGCATCGGCCTAAGCTGCCCTTCCGGCGGCATTTTGTCGTTTTTGCGCTGATTTCGTTATTTGCACTGGCGCAGCTCGTGTGGTGGTCAATCTTTCAATTCCATGAAGGCCGCCGCATCGCTGAGTCGCAAAATAGTTATTGGTCGCAACAGATCGCCATCGCCAGCGAGCGCCGTGCTGCACTCGGGCCGCACTTCGGAGACTGGCTCGAATACACGTTCCCTGATCTCGAACTCAGTCCCGACGGTCGCGTGCAAGTCAAAGTCTCGGCACAGCGCGACCTTGACCAATTGACCGCGTCGCGGATGCGCATGTTCATCAGCGAAGGTGCGTTCTTCGGATTGCTGGTGCTGCTGGGCGTGCTCTATATGTTCCGAACGCTGCGCGAAGAGATTGACGTTGAACACCGCCAGTCCGTGTTCCTGTCGGCGACGTCACACGAACTGAAAACTCCGATCACGTCTTTGCGCATGTATCTCGATACGCTGCGCGAACGCGAACTGCCGCAAGCCAAGCGCGCTGAGATGCTCGAAACGATGTCCGCTGATCTCGACCGCTTGCACGATTTGATCGAGCGCTTGCTGCAGGCACAGCGGGTGATGACCCCGGGTAGTGTGCCGAAGCTTGAACCGGTGGACCTGAGCGAGGAGACCGTGCGCGCCGTCAATGACCTTGCGCCGCGCATTCAATTCTCCGGCAAGCATCGTCTCAATATTGACACTGAGTACGGCTTGATGGCCCTGGCGGACGGGCGACGCTGGCAACTCGTGGTCAAAAATCTCATTGACAATGCCGCCAAGTATTCACCGCAAGGTGGACTGATTGACGTCTATCTGGCGCGGCGTGACAAGGAAATCGAACTAATTGTGAGCGACGAAGGTCAGGGCTTTACTGCCGACGAAGGCGCACGGCTGTTCGAGAGATTCTACCGCGTCGGGAACGAAGACACGCGCACTCAACAAGGCATAGGATTGGGACTCTATCTCGTGCGCGAACTCACGCAAGCGATGGGCGGCAATGTTGCGGCCCGTAGTGCCGGACTTGGCAAAGGTTCGCAATTCATCGTGCGAGTGCCGTTATTGAAAGAAGACCGCCGTGCCTGAACGCATTCTCATCGTCGAAGACGAAGAACATATCGCCAGCGGTCTGAAGCTCAATCTCGAAGTTGAAGGCTTTGAGACGGAGCACGCCGCCGACGGACTCACGGCGCTGGCGATGATTCGCAGCGGCGGACACGATCTTGTTTTGCTGGACGTGATGCTGCCCGGAATGAGCGGATTCGATGTCTGCGAGAGTGCTCGAACCGAAGGCATTCAAGTGCCGATTCTTTTTCTGACAGCGCGCGACAGCGACGACGCCCGCGTGCGCGGTCTCGAACTCGGCGGCGATGATTATGTCACCAAGCCATTCAGCATCCGCGAACTGATTTTGCGCATTCGCGCCATTCTCCGGCGCGGTGACTGGTATCGCAAAACTCCTGAACAAGGGAACTCACTCGCCGTAGGACGCTGTCAAGTGGACCTCGCCGCATACTCCGCGCAAACGCCCACTGGCCGCGAAACGCTGACTCAGAAAGAGTGTATGATTCTGAAATTCCTGGCCGAGCGCGAAGGTCAGGTCGTCTCGCGGGATGAGATTTTGGAGAGAATCTGGGGTTACGACCGCTATCCTTCAACCCGCACGATTGACAATCTCATCGTTCGTTTGCGAAAACTCTTGGAAGAAGATCCGCGCCACCCGCGCCACTTGCATACGGTCTATGCGGCCGGTTACAAATTTACCGCCTCGCCATCCATGGAGAAAGCGGAATGACTCCGCTGTATAAGCTCACCATAGTTGCCCTGTTCGCATTGACGACAGGCGCATTTGCATTTCACGACGGCGGTGTGGCAGCCTGTACCGTCTGCCATCTCATGCACAACAACGGCTTCATCGTGCAGCCGTCCCAGCAGAACAACTATCTGCTGCGGTTCGAGTCCGCCACGGATGTTTGCCTGAGCTGCCACGCGGCCGAGTCCGGAGCTGTGTGGGCTTATACTCCCAACATGCCCGCACCCGAGCGCGGTGCTGGCAATTTCGTCTTTGTGTCGGCGCCAAACCTAAATGATGCTGCTGACAGCGCACTGGTCCCACTGGCCGGAAGCCATGGCGTCCACAATTGCGCTTCGGTTGCTTTCAACTCGCCGCCCGATCCAAATCATCTTATAGCACCGGGCGGAACGTACCCCTCATCGGGAATGACCTGCACGTCCTGCCACGACCCGCATGGCAACACGGACTTCCGTATGCTGCGCGGAACAGGTTTTGTTCCCAGCGGCAATTTCAACTTTGTCTATCCCGCTCCTGATGCCGAAGGCCTTCCCCTCGATGGCCCGGCTGAGTCTCGGACCTTGCACACTGCCTACAAATCCGGTTGGACAAACTGGTGCGCCAACTGCCACGGTCGGTTTCACGATGAGGGCCGTCCGGCTTTCGAGCACCCTGTAGATGAAGCCCTCGATTCCGAGCAGCGTAACTCGTACAACCTGTACAATGGCACTGATGATCCGACAGGAGGCAATTCGCTGACTGCTTACTTGCCGCAAGTTCCGTTTGAAAGCGCGACGATGACCATGAACAGCACTGACGGCCCGGGCAATAATGCGCGCATCTCCTGCATTACTTGCCACCGCGCGCACGGATCAAGTGCAATCAATATCGGACGCTGGGATTTCCAAGTTTATGACTTGCGCCTGGACGGATTGTTGTCCGGCTCCTATGCGTTGCCCGTGCCATACACCGGCACCGTCGAACGCTCCTTGTGCGTAAAATGCCACGAAAGGGACACACAAACGCACGGCTTTGACAACACCTGTCTGCACTGCCACCTATATAACCGTGGCGAGCAATTCGAGGAACTCGTGGCACCCCGGACGCGCAAATCGCATTAGGGAGGAGTCCCATTTCGGGGCAAACTGGACTGAAATAGTCTCATTCCCTGAAAAGTCTGTACATGGTCGCGGATGCTCCAAGCACAATATTGCATCAATGTGACCCATTGACAGTAATTGTGCTTGACTATGCACGAATGAATGCCGAAATTGTTTGTGTAAGATTTCACGAAGCGCTCCGCGCTCACCATGTCCGACCGCATTCGAAGTGCCATTTTCGGGCGAAATACGCCCCCAAGTATCAGCCCACACAAGTCGTCCGCTTGCGCTCTGCCGCGTGCGGACTTTTTTCTCCTGACCTCTTTCTCATTCAAGCAGGGATAACATGACACCCTCCCTTGACGTTCAACTTTTTTGGTTTTCGTTTTGGGCCTACCTGATCGGCTGGATTTCGTTCACGATCTGGCTGGCTGCCCGCAAGAAATTCTGGACGACGTTCGGATCCGTCTGTTTCGGACTCGGCTTCGTCCCGCAGACTGTCGCCTTCTTCCTGCGCTGGAACTACACCGGGCACTTTCCCATGTCCAACATGTACGAATACATGATGGTCATGAGTTGGATGGCCGTGATTAGTTTCTCGTTCCTGACATGGCGCTACCGCAACTATGTCATCAGTGCGTTGATTTCCCCGGTCGTGATCATGCTGATGGTTGCGGCGGCATTGCTGCCCAAAGACCCCAGCCAGCAGCTTATGCCTGCACTGCGCAGTTCGTGGCTGATGATTCACGTTACGTTGGCCAGCGTCGGCGCCGGAGCATTTGCCGTCGCGGCCGCCGTGTCGTTCGTCTATCTCTTGGCCGTGCGCAGTGAAGATGAAGCGAAGAAGGTGTTTCAGCCGTCCATGAAAATCCCGCTGCGGGTTTTGGTGTTTATTCCATTGGTGCTTGCGATTATTGGCAACGTCAGCGACGCGCTGGCCAACCAGTCCGCCATGCAGCTTATGGGCGCGCCGATGAGTTTCGGCAATGTCCTGACACTGTTGGGAATCTACCTCGTCCCTGCTGGCTTCGTGTGGAACTATTCGTTCAAGAAGACGCCGTCAGTCGAGTCGCGCTACTGGGCCGCAATTGCCTTCTCCGGTCTCTTCCTCGGTGCCATGGCAACTGGACTGTTACTCAGCACAAAGCAAGTTTCGCTTACTTCCGATAGTCCGCTTCGCATCTTTGAGTTCTTCGGTATGACCTTGGTTTTCGGCACGCTCGGAGCGTTCTTGCTGCACCTGATTCTCGGTCAGGGCCGCATCGCCGGGAAATTACATCTCGACGGTCGTTTGCTCGATGAAATCAACTACCGCTCGGTTGCGTTGGGCTATCCGCTCTACACGCTCGGCGCGTTGTTCGCCGGAGCTATCTGGGCTGAAAGTGCGTGGGGAAATTTCTGGAGCTGGGACCCCAAGGAGGTCGGCGCACTGATTATCTGGTTGTTCTATAGCGCCTTCCTGCATGCCCGTTACCAGCGTGGCTGGAGTGGCCCACGCACCGCCGTGCTTGCCCTCATCGGCTTCGCCATGATGATGCTCTCCTTGTTCGGCAACTATTTCTTCGGCGGCCTGCATTCCTATAACTAACGCGAACCGCCGCAAAATAATCCTATGACTGTTTCCGCTCCGCACGTCAGCCGCAAGCCCAAGCTGTGGGCCATGTTGTCCACCATGAAGTTCGCCATCTGGATTCTGATTATCCTTGGCGCACTGTCGCTGGCGTCGCTCTTCTCGAATGAACTCGTTGACCCGCAGTGGATGGAAACTCCGGCCGAAGGCGCCGGTGCTGCGTTCGGGCAGCTGGTATATAAGTCGCTTGAGTTGCAAGATCCCTTCCGTTCGTGGTGGTATCGCGGGCTGATCGGCATTCTATCGCTTTCGCTTTTCGCCTGCATCCTTGAACGCACGCCCATCGTCTGGCGCTTGTGGAGCCGCAAGCCTGAGCTCGATCCGCGCGTGGTCAACGAACACTCCGCGCAAATCTATCTTTCGACGACCGAATCCGCCGACTCCTTCATCCCGCGCCTGGCGCGAAGTCTTTCGCCGCGCATGGACAACCCGAATGTGTGGGTCGGTGAATCGGGCAGGCTTGCGCTCTGGGGGCCGCTGCTGACTCACCTCGGACTGCTCTTGCTCGCTATCGGCGGCCTTGTCGGTTCGTTCGGTGGCACTGATTCCCGCAATGGCGGCTATCCCGGCGATACCGTCAAAGAAGAGAACTTGCCCTTTGAAGTTCGCATTGACAGTTTTCGCGTGGAGTTTTATCCGCTTCAGCCGCATCAATGGGTGCTCGCCGAAGGCGCATGGATCGGCCGCCTCATCGAACGTGACGGCCAGGACTCATGGAAGGTCGAACGCCGCTCGCAATCCGGCGAAATGGAGTACGTCTCCCTGCAAGACATGGAGCTATCCAACGACTGGGACTTGCGTGATGCCGGCGGCAACATCAAGCAGTACATCAGCTCGGTCACCGTGCTCGAAGACGGACAAGAGGTGATGCAGCGGCAGATCTCCGTCAATACTCCCTTGCGTTATCGCGGTTACCGCTTCTATCAGAGTTCCTACGACCCCAGTCAGCCGCGCGTGAGTGCAAGATATGATCAACTGACCGTCATCGTCAGCGACTCGCTGGGCAACATCGTGCAGCGCCTACCGCTCCGGCATGGTGAAACCGTGGCCGTTCCCGGTGATACCATCACCATCACCGCAGGTCAGTTGATTCCCGACTTCAAACTCGATTCGCGCCGCAATGCGCTCTCGGCCAGCGCCAATTTCAACAATCCCGCGCTCGAACTGATCGCCAAAGGCCCCAACGGCTACGAGAAAAAAATGTGGTCCTTCCTGCAAATGCAGGGACACCAATTGACCATCGGCAATTTCAAATACGAAGCCGCCGAAGTTGCGGGTGCCGAGGCACAAGCCGACATCATGACCATCTTTGAAATCCGCCGCTCGGTCGGGACAGAGTTTCTCTGGCTCGGATTTCTCGTGTCGAGCATTGGCTTGATTCTCTGTTTCTACATCACCCACCGCATCGTCTATGTCGAGCGGCCTTCGACTGGCCAGCCATTGACGAAAGTTTACGCGTTCACAAAGAAAATGGTGCGTGCTTTCGAACAGGATCTTGCGCATGCCGCAGAAAGTCCCGGCGCGGACGTCAAAATGACGGTCCAGCCGGAAATTGTCAGCTACTGATCTCCCGGGGCTAACACATCAAGCGGGCGACCCAGCCGGGCCGCCCGCTTTTTTGTTGTTACCCAGCGCGCCGCGCTTGACAATCTTCTACGATTGTCACTAATTTAACAGTCTGGCCAACTGTGCCGGACTTTTCAGTCCGAATCAACCTATCGCTTCAACCATACACACATGCTCCCCATCGCATACGCCTCAGGCCGCGAAATCGCCGCACTGCCCAAAATGCTCAACCGCCACGGTCTCGTCACTGGCGCGACCGGAACCGGAAAAACCGTGACTCTGCAAGTTATTGCCGAGCGCCTGTCACGTGAGGGCATTCCCGTCTTCGCCGCCGATGTCAAGGGCGATCTATCGGGCATTGCGGCTGCCGGGCAAATTTCCGAGAAATTCCAGAAGCGGCTCGAACAGCTCGGCCTCAAGGAACATGCTTTCGGCGCCAGCCCGTGCGTGTTTTGGGATGTCTTCGGACAGAAGGGCCATCCCATTCGCACCACGATTTCCGAAATGGGGCCATTACTGTTGTCGCGGCTGCTCAATCTGAATGAAACTCAGTCCGGTGTACTGCAGATCATCTTCAGCTATGCCGATGACGAGGGATTACTGCTGCTTGATTTGAAAGACCTGCGCGCGATGCTGGCACACGTCGGCGAAATCCGCAAGGAACTCACAACCGAGTACGGCAACGTCTCCCCCGCGAGCATCGGTGCGATTCAACGCGCTCTGCTCGCCTTAGAGGAGCAGGGAGGAGACCAATTCTTCGGTGAACCCGCGTTCGATTTGCAGGACCTGTTGCAAACAGATGCAAACGGCCACGGCCACATTAACATACTGCATTCCGAGCAGCTTGTGCAATCTCCGAAAGTGTATGCGACATTTTTGCTGTGGATGTTGTCTGAACTCTTTGAACAGCTTCCGGAAGCGGGAGACATTGAGAAGCCGAAGCTGGTGTTTTTCTTCGACGAGGCACATTTGCTATTTGAAGATGCGCCTGATGCCTTGCTCGAAAAGATTGAACAAGTCGTGCGGTTGATTCGTTCAAAGGGCGTGGGAGTATTTTTCGTCACGCAACATCCGATGGACGTGCCGGAGAAAGTACTCACGCAACTTTCCAACCGCGTGCAGCACGCTCTGCGCGCATTCACGCCCGCCGAACAGAAGAAACTCAAAGCGGCATCTGAAACTTTTCGCGAGAACCCCGGTTTGGACTTGGAAAAAGCGATTCCCGAACTCGCTATCGGCGAGGCCATCGTGAGTTTTCTCGATGACAAAGGTGTGCCGACACCTGCCGAACGCGTGTTTGTAGCTCCGCCGTTCTCGCGCATCGGGCCGCTGGAACCGCAAGAGCGCTTGGCCATCATGCAAGCCAGCGTCGTCGCCGGAGTCTATGAACAAGTAGTCGACCGCGAGTCGGCATATGAAATACTCAAAGGCAAAGCTGAGAAAGCCGCAGCCTCGCCGCCCGCCGAAGAAGCTCGCAAGACGAAGGCGCCGACTCGTCAGCCGGATGACATGATGACATCAGTAATGAAATCCGCCGCGCGCGCCGCCGCTTCGCAAGCGGGGCGTTCGCTCATTCGCGGAATATTAGGGGGACTATTGGGAGGAAAACGAAGATAGCTTATGAATGCTCTTGAAGTCAGAAACATCAGCAAGAACTTTGGAGAAGTCCGCGCGCTAAACGACATCTCGTTCGACATCGCGCAAGGCGATTTCTTTGGGCTGTTGGGGCCAAACGGCGCCGGTAAGACGACGCTCATGCGCGTCATTTGCGGACTGTTGGAGCCTGATGGCGGTGAATTGCGCGTGATGGGTAGTAAACTTGAACGCTGGCAGATTCCGTTCGCGCTTGGTGTCGTACCGCAGGATATCGCGCTCTATGATATGCTCTCGGCGCAAGGAAATCTGGAGCTGTTCGGCAAACTTCGCGGTCTCACCGGACGCGAGTTGGCGCAGCGCGTGGACAAAGTTCTCGGGCAAATCGGACTGTCAGACCGCCGCAAATCCGCCGTCAAGACTTTTTCCGGTGGCATGAAACGCCGGCTCAATCTCGGCGTCGCGCTACTCTCCGAGCCGAGACTTCTGCTGCTCGACGAACCCACCGTCGGCGTGGATCCGCAATCACGCGCGAGTATCTTCGACCTGCTTGAGGAGCTGCATCACTCTGGTATCACAATAGTCTATACCACGCACTACATGGAAGAGGCCGAGCGCCTGTGCCGCACGATCGCGATTGTAGATCATGGCAAATTACTGGGTTGTGGAAGCCTTGAACAACTCGTCCACTTAGTGAAAACCCCGCGCTTCGTGCGCGTCATGCTGCGCAGTGAACAAGAGCCCGCGCCGAAAATCGCACAGAGCAAACAGGTCAAATCGGGATTGCGCATTGATTACATTCCCGAAGCGCAAGACGGATTGAGCGCGATTCTATCGCAGCTTGCAGACTATCGAGGTGCGCAGCGCGTGGAAGTCGTGTCGCCAAATCTCGAAATGCTGTTTCTCGAACTCACCGGACGGGAGCTGCGCGACGCATGAAAAGAATCTGGCATCTCGCGCGCAAAGACGTTGCGATCTTTCTCACCGATCCGGTCGCCATTGGTCTGACCTTCATTGTGCCGATGGTAATGATCCTCGTGTTCGGCTTCGTCTTCGGTGGGCAAGGCAAAGACGCTCTCTCGGAATTGCAGGTCATCTCGGTCAATCAGGACGCGGGGAAAGGCGGTGCCCGCCTGATTTCCTCGTTGGATAAACTCGATGAACTTCGCATCATTGAGCCCATCGGAAAAGACAGCGTCAAGATTGACAGCGTAAAGGCAGCAGCGCTGGTCGCCAAAGGAGACTATTCTGCAGCGCTAATTATTCCGCGCAATTTCTCCGATGGCATCAAACAAGGCGAGATGCGTGCTCACATTCTCGAAGACACGCGCGATCCCGTCACGGCCGGAATTCTCGAAGGCATGATGCAGAAGACGGCATTTGAGGTCTTCCCGATGCTGATGCCATCCGCCATGATGTCAGGGATGATGGACTCGAGCGCGACATTCGGCTTCAACCGCGACCTCGCGGCCGCAATTGAGAAGAACTTCGGCTTCAATCTGCCCGACAGCGGACTGACGTTCAGCGACATGATTCCAGAGGAAGAATTGCTCGGCAATACCTCAAGTGGCGGCGGCCCAGACATGGGCGCCATGTTCGAGAAGGTCAATCAGGTCAAGCGTACACAAGTCGTCGGCCAGCATGTCGTCAATCCTTCCGTGTCGCACACAACTGCGGGTACAGCGGTGACGTTCCTGCTTTTCGGAGTCGGGGCTATCGCCGCGTCACTGTTGCGCGAAATGCGCTCCGGAACGGCGCAGCGCTTGCTGTTGATGGGCGCAACAGCCGGAGATATTCTCCTGTCGAAACTACTCTACTCCGTTTTCATGGGCACATTTCAATTGCTTGTGATGATGATCTACGGGTGGCTCATCTTCAAGCTGCAAATCTGGGAACATTTCGGCCCAATGATGTTGATGATTGCCGTCACCGCAATCACAATGAGCGCCGTCGGCCTCGTGATCTCCGCGCTCTCAAAAACCGAAGAGCAGGCCGGAGGCTTGCAGGTTGTCATCATCTTAAGCATGTCAGCCATTGGCGGTGCGATGTTCCCCAGCTTCATGCTGCCCAACGCCATCAAGTTGATCAGCAAAGTTACACCAGTATTCTGGGCAATGCAAGGCTTCAATGATGTCTTTTGGCGCAATCAAGGCATCAGTGGCATTCTTTTCGAGTGCGGTATCTGCCTGGCCATGGCCGCTGCGATGACGATCATCGCCGTGATCATATTCCGACGCAGATTGGCGACGGAATTGGGGTGAGAGCCGTTTCCGAAATACACAAATAGAATCGCCCCGGCCATTTGGCCGGGGCGATTTGCATTACAAAAGCCGCAGTGAATCCTTACACAATGCCCTGCATTCCCGCCCGCTTGGCGGCCTGCTTGCGTTCTTCCTCCTTAAGGTAGTACTTACGCAGGCGAATGGACTGTGGGGTCACTTCCACCAGTTCGTCTTCGTTGATGAAGGCGATTGCTTCTTCCAACGACATCGGTCGCGGCGGAGCGATCTTGTAGCTCTCGTCCGTTCCCGATGCACGCATGTTGGTCAGCTTTTTCTCGCGCACGATATTCACAACCAAGTCGTTGTCGCGCGAATTCTCGCCGCAAATCATGCCTTCATAAACCTGAGTGCCCGGTGCTACAAATACCTCGCCGCGATCCTGCAAACTGTTCAACGCGTATTCAGTCACACGCCCTTCTCGATCCGCGATCAACACGCCGTTGGCGCGCTGCCGCACTTCGCCTTCCACCGGACGATACTCGAGAAACTGCGTATTCATGATCGCCGTGCCGCGTGTCATCGTCAACATGATCGGTCGAATTCCAATCAGTCCGCGCATCGGTATCTCAAACGAAAGCCGTACCCAGCCGGTCGCGTGATCCGTCATGTGTGTCATTCGACCGCGCCGCATCCCCAAGGTGCTCGTGACAACCCCGACAAACTCCTCAGGGCAATCCATCAACACCATTTCGTATGGTTCAACCTTAACGCCATTGACCGTTTTGAACAGAACACGCGGCTTGCCGACGGCCAGCTCATAGCCCTCGCGGCGCATCGTCTCAATCAAGATTGCCATCTGCAACTCGCCGCGCCCATAGACTCGGTAGCCTTCCAACGTCTCTGAGTCCTCGACGCGTAGCGCTGGATTACCCTGTATCTCCTTGAACAAACGATCGCGAATCTGCCGCGTCGTGACATACGTGCCTTCCCGACCTTGAAACGGCGACGTGTTGACGCCAAACACCATCTCCAAAGTCGGCTCGTCAATCTTCAAGGGCGGCAGCGGGCGAGGATCAGTCAATGAGGTCACCGTGTCACCGATATCCATGTTCTCCAAACCCGCAACGGCGACGATCTCACCTGCCCACGCGGTTTTCGCGTCCACCCGCGCCAAACCTTCATACGTGTAGAGCTGCGTGACCTTCGCCTGCGACCGCGTCCCGTCGTTCTTAATCAGCGTCACCTGCTCAGCCTGTTTAATCGTGCCGTTAGCGATGCGCCCGATGCCGATGCGGCCCACATAATCACTATAGTCGAGCGTCGTGATCTGTAATTGCAACGGCGCCTCGTCGTCGTATTGCGGCGCAGGAACCTTGTCAAACAACAGCCGGAACAACGGCATCAAGTTTTCGCCCGGCGTGTCAAGATCGAGTGTCGCCGTGCCCAGCTTCGCGTTTGTATAGACCACCGGGAAATGGCACTGCTCCTCGCTCGCGTCCAGATCAAGAAACAGTTCGAGCACTTCGTCCAGCACTTCCCCAATCCGTGCATCCGGCCGGTCAATCTTGTTGATGACCACGATGGGCGATAGTCCCAATTCAAGCGCGTTCAACAGCACATAGCGCGTCTGCGGAAGCGGCCCTTCGCTGGCGTCCACCAGCAGCAGGCAACTGTCCACCATGCGCAACACGCGCTGCACCTGACCGCCGAAGTCCGCGTGCCCCGGCGTGTCCAGAATATTGATGATATTGTCCTGCCAGCGAATCGTCGTATTCTTCGACAGAATCGTGATACCCTTTTCGCGTTCCAAATCCAACTTATCCATCACGCGCTCGGCCACGTGCTGATTCTCGCGGAATACGCCTGCTTGATGCAGCATCGCATCCACCAGAGTCGTCTTACCGTGGTCCACGTGCGCGATAATCGCCACGTTCCGAATGTTGTCCCGTGTCTTAATTGCCATAACCTACAGCCGCTCTCCAGTCATTTTCTGTGTCATATCCAAAAACCCGCCGAGTGCTTTCTCCACTCGCCCGGGCAACGATTCATCCAACAACTTTCCTTCCTTGTCCCAAACTTTCGATGCACTGGGAATCGTGATCGCCTGTGGCACCAACTGTGCGCCCAACACGCTGTACACCTGCCGCATCGCGGGCAGCATGCGATTCGTTCCCCACGGCCCCTCCGATGTGCCCATTAGCAGCACGACCTTGCCGTCCCACGGATTCGATCCGCCGCGCGTACTCCAGTCGAGCACATTCTTAAACGTTCCGGGAATTCCGCCGTTGTATTCAGGTGACGCGATTACTACGCCGTGCGCCGCAGCGATGCGTGCCTTGAATTTCCAGCACGCATCCGGCAGACCGCTCCCCGATTCAATATCCCCGTCATACGGCGGCAACGGATGCTCGCGCAAATCCACGTAATCCGTTTCGACGCCGTGCCGCCGCAAAATATTCTCGGCAATATGCGCCAATTTCTTGTTATAAGAACCGGCTCTGAGCGAGCCGGGCACAATGGCAATCCTCATCGTCCTCATTCGTTTCGTGTTGCTACTTCATCTCCCGCGCCAGCGCCGCGCATTCCTTATGCCGGAAGCAGCTCGTTTCGTGGTCGTTCGTCATGCCAGCCGCCTGCATATAGGCATAGCAGATCGTCGAGCCGACAAACTTGAATCCGCGCTTCTGCAAATCCTTGCTCATCGCATCTGACACCGCGGTTTTGGCCGGAATATCTTTGATGCTGCCGAACTTGTTGACGATCTGCTTGCCCTTCGTGAACTGCCAGATGTACTCATTGAAGCTGCCGAATTCTTTCTGCACCTCAAGCAGCATCCTGGCATTCTGGATCGTCGCCAATATCTTCAGACGGTTGCGCACGATTCCCGCGTCCTCCATCAGCCGTGCAAACTCTTTATCGCCGAACTTTGCGACTTTCTTATAATCGAAGTTCGCGAATGCCTTGCGAAAATTCTCGCGCTTATAGAGAATCGTCCGCCATGACAGCCCGGCCTGAAATGCATCCAACACCAAAAACTCGAAGTGCTTCCGGTCATTCGTGACCGGCACACCCCACTCGGTGTCGTGAAATGCAATCATCAATGGATCGTCAGAAGGCCACGCGCAGCGCTTGAGGGATTTGGTCATAGTCAGCGTATGTGTCGTTGGTTATTTCTTGAGATACCGCGCAAACCAATCCACATACGCTTCCATGCGCGCCACTCTGCGATCCGGTCTTCCGCCGCGCGAAAGTCCGTGCGATTCTTCCGGGAAGCGCAGGAACTCTGCCTTGCGGCCGCGTACTTTCAGCGCCACAAAAAGTTGCTCGGCCTGCTCGATCGCGCAGCGCTGGTCGAACTCGCTGTGCACGATCAGCAGCGGATCGCGAATCTTGTCGGCATAGGTCAACGGCGACATGCGCTCGTAGCCTTCGGGATTGTCCCAATAATGGCCGCCGAATTCCGTGTGGTCATAGAAGCCGATGTCTGACGAGCCATGAAACGCTTTGAGTTCCACTACCGAGCGGTCCGTGATGCCGCAGCGGAAGCGCCGCGTATGCCCCAACGCCCAATTCGTCATGTAGCCACCGTAACTGCCGCCGCAAATTGCCACGCGGTTCTTCGCGACGAACTTTTGCGCGTCCAGCCAATCGGCGCACGCTTCTACATCTTCCCAGTCCTTTGTCCCCCACGCCTGCACTATGGACTCGGCCCAATCGCGGCCGTAGCCCTGACTGCCGCGCGGATTCGGGCAGAGCACGACATAACCCTGCGCCGCCAGCATGTGCATCTCGTGGAAGAACACGCGCGCGTACTGCGTGCGCGGGCCTCCGTGAATGAACAAAATCGCGGGATACTTCTTGCGCGGCGAAAAATCCGTCGGCGTGAACAAGAACGCGTGCACACGCGCCTTGTCGGTCGAGGGAATCCAGTATTCCTGCACCTTGGCCACGTCAATTGAGTCCAAATACTCGACATTGTGCCGCACGACGCAGCGGAACTCCGCCGATTTCTGCACATTGTCGCAAACGTGGATGTCTCCCAGCGACTTGTAGTCGGCATGGATCACGGCCATCACGTTGTTCTGCAAATCATAGAGCGCCGCCTGGCCATGCTTCGTCCAGTAGCGCTTCGGTTCGCCGCCCGTGACCGGTGTAAACACGATTGGCGAGTCGCCGCGATCCGAGACCGGATAGAAGAAGTACTTCGAGTCCTTGGTCCAGCACACCTTTGCTTCGCCAAAATCGAAACCAATGTCGCCCAGCGTCAAGTCGGTCGCCTGACGGTCATAGTCCGGTGTCAGATTCTTCAGCTTGCCCGTGCGCAAATCAATCCGCCACGGATGCACCTGCTCAACACCCCATGCATCCTTCTTGTTGTGGTGGCCGAGATAGATCAACCACTTCCCATCGGGCGAAAAACTTAGGCTGCCCTTCTCACCTTGCGGCCCGTCATACACGCTGCGGCGGCCGCTCTTCAAGTTGATAAAACAGACGTCGTTGTCGAAGCCGTTCTGATCGGGATCTTTATGCGAATTGGCAACGTACGCGACCACATGCGAATCCGCCGACACCGCAAACGAACCGTCGTCCGCTTCGCCCTTCGTAAGCTGCGTCCACGACTTCGATTTCAGCTCGAACTTGTACAGATGAAAGCGATCCTGCGGTAAATAGCCCGCGCCGTCCAGACGATAGTAGAGCCGAGTAATCCGGCGCAACATCGGAGTTCTGCTTTCCGGCTCACGGCCTTCGGCAATCGCCTTCTCCGCATCGGCATCTGGATCAGATTTGCGGAATTTCACAACCAAACAGCTATCATCGCAAGCCCACTCGAGTCCCGCCAACGATCCCCGGCCCTTCCAAAGCAATTCCGGAACACCGCCGCCGCGTGACATCCGGAAGATACGGTCTTCACCCTTTTCATGGCGAAAGAACGTCAACCATTTCCCATCACGCGACCACACAGGATTGCGATCCGAGTGCTCGCCGCTGGTCCACTGCCGTGATTCACCCGTGCTCAAATCGAGCACATGCAGATTCGCGAAGGCCTTGTTCTTCTTCTCGTCCGTCCACGAGCGCGTGTAGGCCGCAAGCTTGCCGTCGGGCGACAGCGCCAACGATTTGGGCATGACGAACTTCTTGAAATCATGAATAGAGACGGGGACCTTCTTGGTCGCTCTTGATTTTGTTGCCATGGCAGGAAAAAAAATTAGAAATTAGAAATGAGAAATTCGAAAAGAAGACAGGGAGGCGGGTTGCCGCCGAGCGCGAATGGTAGGGGCGGCAGGCGTGCCGCCCGAAACGCTACAAAACATCAATTCCGCTACAGCCACTTCTGCCGCCTGAAATAGATGAGCATGCCAATCACGGCCAGCGCCATGATCGCCAGTGCGCCAAAATAGCCGTAGCGCCAGCCCAATTCGGGCATGTTTGTAAAATTCATGCCCCAGATGCCTGCAAGAAATGTAAGCGGCAGGAAAATCGTCGAAATGACCGTCAACACGCGCACGACATCGTTCTGCCGCAGCGACAACCGCGAAAGATAAACCTCCAGCGACGCCGCTTCTAAATCCCTCAATGTGTCAATGGATTCCGCCACGTGCAGGGTGTGGTCATACACGTCGCGGAAATATGCCCGCGTAGTCGGATGAATCAATTGCGATTCACGCCGCTCCAGCGCGCTCAATACGTCACGCAGCGGCAGAATCGTCTTGCGCAGCAACAGCAACTCCTGCCGCGCTTCAAAAATCTCCGGCAAAATATCGCGGTCATCCGGTGACTCCAAAACGCGCGTTTGCAGCGACTCCAACCTGTCGTCGGCCTGCTCAAGAATCGCGAAATACTGGTCCACCAAAATATCCAGCATGCGGTAGAGCAAATAGTCCGGGCCATTCTGCCGGATCGAGCCTTGCCCGATTCTCAGTCTTTCGCGCAGCACCGGGAACTCACTCGGCGCCATCTCACAAAACGTGAAGATGAAACCACTCCCCAACGCCACCGCCAACTGCGCGTCTGCCAACTCACCCGTCTCGGCGTTGCGCTCAAAATCCCGCGCAAACACGATTAACTGATCACCATCTTCTTCCAGCTTCGTGCGCTGGTTCGTGTTGGCGATATCTTCAATCAGCAACGGATGCAGCTTGAGCTTGTGGCCAATCTGCTCCAACAGCTTCGTATCGGCCAAGCCTTCCAAATCAATCCACTTGACACCCGGCAATTCCAGAAACGGCGCGATCTCGGAAGCATCCTGCAACGTGCGTTCTTCAAAACTGCTCGCATCGTAGCGAATCGCACGCAGCACCGGACTGGCCTCACGCGGCTGACCGCCATACACAATACTGCCGGGCGGAAGTCCGGCCTTGTGGCGCTGCCGCGGGACACTGCGGCGGTGCTTATGCGGACGCGACTTCCCTTGCGCCAACTATCCCTCCCAGCGGCCCGTCGTGCGCAGATAAAGTTCGCGGAACATTGCTAACAACTGCGAGTTCGCCATCCAGTGGTAGATCCACTGATTCTGCATCATCCAGTAGAACAACAGCGCAGCCAACGGCACGCCGACCAGCACATAGTAGCCGTTCTGCCGGTGATCCAGTCTATCCCCGCCGCCGAGTTCCGTCAAATACGACCACACACGCTCGTCTTCGTAATCAGACTCCTGCAAGACGAGCGCAAGATAGGCCCACATCAACGCAATGGGTATCGTGAATAAAAATGCGCTCGCCGGGAACATCACAAAGAACTGATCCGGCCCGACAACCACCAGCGCCAGAATTAGACCCAAGCACATGCCGACTGCGGTCAGAACTTTGTACTGCGACACCTGTTGCCGTTCACGGCGCAGAATTCTTGGAGCGCCCAGCATCAACGGCACATAAATCCGCGAAATCAACGACGCGAACGACGCCAAATAATACAGCGTCAGCGCGTACATGATCGGATGGCCGCCGATGAAATTCAAAAATGACGAGTGGTAGCCGATCAATTGCCCGAGCATCGCTCCGACAATCGTGATGATCAGCAGAATGAAAAACCACCACCACTTGCCGCGGTCTTCAAAAAACGACGCGACCGTGCCGCGATCGCCTTCGCTGCGGCGGCGCAACGGGCGAAAACAATGCGGACACTTCGACTTGAAGCGGTGTTTCCAGGGGATGATTTTGAGGCAGTGCGGGCAGAGCTTCTTGGAGGTCATGGCAGGCTTGGGCAGGGTGAGCGGTTGAAACTCGCAAGTAGAGAACAAACTGAAAGATACCGACTCCCCACCCAAGATGCAACCGCACCGCCCGTCCGAGTCGCTCGGAGAGGAACTCGTTCAGATCTTCCCCCGCGAACGCGCGGGGGTACGAAGGGCGGGCATTGCTGAATCATGCCATACTCACCTGCCAAAAAGCCATATACTAAGCCAAAATAGCATATTTACCTGCCATCTCAACAGGCGCTCGTGCGGCAAGTTCCCCGCATATTAAATTGAAAATATTTAATTTAGAAAACTGGCACCTCCGTTGCCTTATGTACCCGTAGAACACAGCAACCCAAAAACAAACTTCACAACGGAGAAAACCATGAAGATCACCAAGTACATCCCCCGCACCATGGAAGCCAGCTTCCCGGTCAACAATCTCGATGAAGTCCTGAACGACCTGATGGGCTGGAACCGCACTGGCGGCATCCTGCGCAGTTGGGCGCCCGACGTGGACATCGCCGAAAACCCGGACGGCTACGAAATTCACGCCGAGCTGCCCGGCATGCGCGAAGAAGACATCCAGATCACGCTCAACAACAACATCCTCACGATTTCGGGCGAGAAAAAGCGCGAAGTCAAGGAGAGCAAGGACAACTTCGTCCGCGTCGAGCGCAGCTACGGCAAGTTCGAGCGCAGCTTCAGTCTGCCCAACAACGTTGTCGCTGACCGCGTCGGAGCAAGCTACGCCGACGGTGTCTTGAAGATCACGCTTCCCAAAGCAGAAGAGGCCAAAAGCCGCACCATCAAAGTCACAAAGTAGCAGCAGCAGCGCAGGCGCAGGACCCGGTTGCGCTGCGCTCCGCTTCCCCCCCAGTCCTCTGGGGGGGTAGGGGGGGTCAAGCGGCCAAGCACAAACCAACAAACCCCGGCCAACTGGCCGGGGTTTTCTCTCTTCCGTTCTCCCCCCAAATTTCGCCGCGAAATTTGAGGGGACAAAGGAGGCCTCTCAGCGCATCAAGATCATCTTGCGCGTCAGCGATTCTCCTCGCGCATTCAAACGCGCGAAAAACACCCCGGATGCCAGCTTTGAAGCATCAAACATCACGTGATGTGATCCCGCAGGCATGATCCCTTCCACCGGCGTCGCCACCAACTGCCCCGCAATATTAAACACGTTCAACGTCACAAACCCGCGCTCCGCCAGATCAAACGCAATCGTCGTCGTCGGATTGAACGGGTTGGGGTAGTTGGGGTGAAGGGAGAAGGCCACCGGAAAATCGCCGGACCTGCCCAAGTTAATTAGTTGAATCACCTCAGCGACTTCGACATAGCCGGACGTAATAGTCGTGTCAGTAGTGTTGCTCGAAACCGAAAAGCGACTCCTCCCGTACACATCACTCCAGTAGTATGCATCGGTTTCTGACGTATCGGGTGGAAGTTCCGGAATGATAGTTACGATCCAGCCGTGCATATGAATTCGCAGGACATCCGTGCTTCCGAAATCAGTGGTCAGCGTTCCCCACGCATCAACAACGCGCCTTATACTATCCACGATTCCCCAACTCATTCCAGCCCCGAGGTCAACTTCATACCGCTGGACAGTAGTCCACGGTTGACTCCCGTAACTTAGGGGGAATGGAATTTCCAAAGAAGGATTTTCGTAGAGCAGAACGTCGGTGTCACCTATAGCTGATACGTGGCCAATCGTGACCAGCTCTTGCGGAGAAGAGGCCAAGTATGCTGCCGTGAAACCGCTAAGAAAGGTGTTTTTGACACAGATCTCTGCACCGCTGAACTGGTTACCCCAAGGAGTTGCCGCTGCATCTAACACGTCAAGCTGGTAGCTCAAATCAAATTCAATGTCGCTGAAATCCCATACCCGTTCTTCACCAGGTGAGCCTACATCGACGGGCACTTGCAACCCTGTTTGATGATAAACGTATCGTGTCCCAATCCCCGCCAAACTCCCTTCCGTAATTGTAATCTGTGCTGACGCAGACAGCGCGAACGACACTACCGCAATAAATATGGATAAGTAATACATAGACCCTCCCGGATCGAATAAACTGATGCGAACGATCACAGAGCTAAACTATCGAAAAAAAAAAAAATAAGCAACGCTCCCGCGCTCACGGCATCCTAACTCTTCCCCCAATCTTCCGCTAACGTGCTGTCCCTATCTTCAGGTGTTTCAAGCAGAAACGCGCACATTGCCGACCCGCATGGAGGAAGATGACCCAAACGCTGCCTTTAAGAACGTCCGGCTCGCTCCTCGTCCTGTCCGATTTGCATCTGGGTTCGCCCAACTGCAATGTCGGCGGTATTCTTGACACCCTCCGTGATACCCGTTTCGATACGCTCGTCATCAACGGCGATACCTACGACAATCCCAACTTGCACCGCCTGCGCCGTCCGCACCGCGAAGCGCTGTCAGCCATCTGGGACTTGCACAACCGCAAGAAGAAGGTCGTCTGGATTCGCGGCAACCACGATGCCGACATCCTGCCACTTTTCAATGAAACGCTCGACGAATATATTATCCCGACGCCGCATGGCCGCCTCGGCATCCTGCATGGGCACCAGTTTGATAATTTCATTCGCAAGTACCCCATTACGACGGAGATCGCGTCGCGCACCTACTACTACATTCAGCGCTGCGTTCGCAGCAACCGCTTCAGCGAATACGTCAAATACTCCAGCAAGTCTTGGCTGAATGTCATCCGCAAAGTGCGCTCGCGCGCGCTCGAATACGCTGCGCGTCACGACCTGCGCTTCATCGCCTGTGGGCATGTTCACCACCGGGAGATCTTCCAAAACGAAGAAGAACGCACCTATATTAACACAGGTTCGTTTATGGATACCGCCGCCGAAGGTGTGCTCATCAACTGGGACTTGAATCACTTCGAGCTGGCCTACCCGGCCGCCAAACCAGCCTATGTTGAGGATTTCGTGCCGGACATCGCTGCCCAGAAAGCCGCGCCACGGCCCCCCGACCCTCGGCTGGTCATGACCTCGATTATTTAGTTGTCAACTCTGAGACAGTGATCTCAGGAAACAGTGCGCCCCCGGCCCAAGCCGGGGGCTTCTGTTTGCCCCTTGACAAATCCCGAGAGTATCGTTACATTTGTTCAATTGTCCATGTGTTCACACAACCTGCTGCACCATGACCACCTCTGAACTTCTCCGTAAACACTGGGGATACAATAGCTTCCGACCCTACCAACAGGAAGCAGTTGAGGCAGCGCTCGCCGACCGGGATTCGCTCATTGTTCTGCCCACTGGCGGAGGCAAGTCCCTTTGCTTCCAACTTCCAGCCGTAGCGCGGCCTGGATTGGCTGTGGTCATCTCGCCGCTACTCGCATTGATGAAAGACCAGATTGATGCCTGCAACGCTAACGGCATCGCGGCTGGTTCCATCAGCAGCATGAGCAGCATAGAAGAGAACCGTCAGACGTTGGCCGATGCGCGCGCAGGAAAACTAAAACTGCTCTATCTCTCGCCCGAACGTATTGCGACCGAATCCGCACAAACCGCACTGAAAACACTGAACGTTTCACTTTTCGCTGTGGATGAAGCGCACTGCATATCTCAGTGGGGACACGACTTCAGGCCCGAGTACCGGCAGCTCGCACTTCTGAAAGAGAACTTCCCGCAAGTTCCCGTCATGGCGCTCACGGCCACCGCAACGCAGCGTGTGCGACAGGACATTGTCAGACAACTCCGGCTGCAAACACCGCTGGAACTGGTTGGCCCGTTTGACCGGCCCAACCTCATCTATTGCGCCGCACCCCGCATTGCGATTATCAACCAGATCGAAGAAGTCCTGAAACGACATCCCGGCGAGGCCGGTGTCGTCTATTGCCTGTCGCGCAACGATACTGAAAAATACGCCGCGCAGCTGTCGAACAAAGGCTATCGCGCCCGAGCCTATCATGCGGGCATGGAGTCCAATCAGCGCAAGCGTATTCAAGATGGATTTCTGCGCGACGAGTTCGATGTCATTGTGGCCACGGTCGCCTTCGGCATGGGAATTGACAAATCCAATGTGCGCTTTGTCATCCATGCCGCTTTGCCGAAATCGCTCGAAAACTATCAGCAGGAAGCGGGCCGCGCAGGCCGCGACGGATTGGCCGCCGAATGTGTGCTGTTTTACCACACGGGTGATGTTATCAAGCAGAAGAAGTTCCTCGAAGAACTGCCACCCGCCGAGCGCGCCACCGCGACGACGAAGCTTGAGTTGATGCTCAACTACGCCAAGACCAAAGGCTGCCGCCATCGCCATTTGGTCGAGTATTTCAACCAGCCCTATCAGCCGGAAAACTGCGGCGCTTGCGATGTGTGCAGTGAACAACACGTTGTGCATTCGAGCGGTTCTATGCCGAAAGTGAGCGATCCGCTCATCACTGCTCAGAAAATTCTCTGCTGCGTCATTCGACTGAATCAGAATTTCGGTCAGTCGCACGTCGCCAAAGTCGTGAAGGGTTCAAGCGACAAAACTGTCCTTGAATACAAGCACGACCAGCTTTCGACCTATGGCGTACTCTCCGAATTCACGTTGGACATGCTCGAGAGTTTCGTGCGGCAGCTTGTTGAGCAAAAATACCTTGAGGCCGAGCCGGATTTGCTGACACTGTCCGTGACACCCGCCGGGCGACAGGTGATACAGGGACTTGTGACGCCTGTCTTGAAACTTGACCGCGAAGCAGGATTGAATAAGACCTACGCGCGGAAAGAACGCGCCGAAGCCGATTGGGATGGCGTGGATCGTGACCTGTTTGAAGCGCTACGCCGCGAACGCAAAGAGATTGCGTTGGAGAATAACGTGCCGCCGTATGTCATTCTGCATGATACGGTCTTGCGCGATTTGGCGCGCTACCGTCCAACCAGTCGTCAAGCATTGCTGCGCACTCCGGGAATCGGCGAGCGCAAAGTGGCCGATTTCGGCGAACGCTTGGTCGCCGTGATTCGCGGACACAAACAGGGCGTGGCCGCTTGAAAATCAATCCCAGTGTGCGTACCTTGCACCGTGAAAGGAGTTCGCCATGCCGACACATTTAAACGCCCTAAAACGCGCCGACCATCTTGCGCGATTGGATCGCCTGACGCCCGAGGCGAAACCGCAATGGGGCACGATGACCCCCGGGCATTTGCTATCACATCTGATTGACCTCTACGAAGTCACTTTCGCCGAGCGGCCCGTCGCCGTGCGCAAGGGATTCATGAACTCGGCCTTTGGCCGCTGGCTTTTGTGCAACATGCCCCTGCCAAAGAATTCACCGACTGACCCTGAATACTTGAAACGGCCCGTCGGCGACTTTGAAAAAGATAAGGCACGCGTGCTCGAATACATCAAACGATTTGGTGAACCGGATAAGCACACCTTCGGTGCGAGCCCGTGGGTGGGGCAGATGACCCCCGCACAATGGGCCAAGACTCACTACACGCATCTCGAACATCACTTGAAACAGTTCGGTTTGTAGCGTAATGGCGGCAGCACCCGCTGCGGGTGCCCCGAACTGCCGGCGTAAACGGAAAGCCCCGCTCAAACGAGCGGGGCTTTCGCACACCAAGTAGTTTGCGATTCTATGCCATCAGTTTCGCGGCAATCTCTTCATACGCGCGCGCGGTCTTGGTAACAATGTCAGCAGGCAATTCCGGGCCGGGCGGCGTCTTGTCCCAAGCGAGCGTTTCTAAGTAGTTCCGCACAATCTGCTTGTCGAAACTGCGCTGGTCGCGGCCCGGCGAATAATCGTCCGCCGGCCAAAAACGCGAGCTGTCCGGGGTCAGTACTTCATCACATATCGCCAACTCGCCGTCAATGATGCCAAACTCGAATTTCGTATCGGCAATCAAGATTCCGCGCGACCGCGCGTAGTCGCGCCCTTCGCTGTAAATCTTCAGCGACAGATCGCGCAGCTTTGTCCCCATCTCGACGCCGACAATGTCGCACATCCGCGCGAAATCAATATTCTCGTCATGGCCTGTTTCGGCTTTCGTCGCGGGAGTAAACAACGGCTCAGGAAATTGCGCGCAATGCTCGAGTCCATCAGGCAGCTTATGACCGCACACGGCGCCCGTCTTCTTGTAGTCCTTCCAGCCCGAACCGGTGATGAAACCACGCACCACACATTCCACCGGCAGCATCTGCGCCCGTTTCACGATTTCAACCTGACCAGGTGACGTATTTCCCAGCGATTCCGCGAACTCACGCGTAAACTCCCAATAATCGCTATCCACGAGATGATTCTTTACGAGCGGCGCGAACTTGTGCATCCAAAACCGCGTCAACTTGTTCAGCACCGTGCCCTTGTTGTCAATCGGCGTCGGCAGCACCACGTCGAACGCTGAGACACGATTTGATGTTACAAACACAAGGTGGTGTTCGTCATACTCGTAAATGTCGCGTACCTTGCCGCGGCCGAGCAATCGCAAAGCGGTTGTGGTCATGTGTGGAAAGAGTAGAGAGATGAAAGGGAAGAGGGAGTCGAAGAAGATCTATCTCGTCAGCATGCGCACGGCAACGATAACAAGATAGAGCGCGAACAAAATGCGAAAGACGCGCACGCTGCCGCCGCGGTTCAAACGGCTGCCGAACGGACCGCCAGCCAGCGAGCCCAGCAGAATCGGCACGGCAAACACAAGATAGACATAGCCGAATGTCCATTGCGGCAAGTTCGGTGCGTTCCAACCCATGATGACATAGCCAATCATGCCCGTCAACGAGGTGACGATACCGACCATGCTGCTTGTGCCCACGGTGTATTGCGAAGGCAGCTTGATCAGAAACATCAGCACCGGAACCATCAGCACACCGCCAGCGACGCCGATAAACGCCGAGAGAAATCCGGTGAACGCGCCGAGAACCAGAAACGGCCAAGCGCGAAAATGAAACTCGCCGCCGCCGTGACCTTGCAACGGCGAAACAAAGATCGCCGCGCTCACCAGTGCAAAGATCGCAAAAACGGTGCGCAAGACTTCGGGCGAAGACAACGTCGCCGCATACGATCCCGCTCCGGAAAACAGGAAAGCCGTTATCGCAATCGAACGGAAACCCGGCCAGTGCACGCGGTTTGCGCGCGCGTAGGACCATCCCGCCGAGACCGAAGTGCCCAAAATCGCAAAGAGCGTCGAACTGAATACCAACGGGTAACGCACGGATTCCGGGATGTCGTGCAGTGCCGCCAGCCACAACAACACCGGCGTGATCACCAGCGCGCCGCCAATACCGAGGTAGCCGCCTAATACTCCGGCCACCAACCCCAGTACGAATAGCCCGCCGATTTCAAGCCACAAGTGCGATTACTCTCCCTTGGCGTGCGCGCTGTCGGACACGGCCAGCAAGCGGCCATATTCCGTTTGATTGCGCAAGACTTCCACGGCCCGCTGAATCTGCGGATCGCTGTCAAAACTCGCTTCGATGCGGCCTGTGCTGCCATATAGAGAATTGGCCAATTCCGTTTGCAAACTGCGGCGAATGAACTCGCGTTCACTTTGGTAGTCACGGCCACGCACCAATTCAAGATAGTGCTCAAGATGCGCGAAGTCCGCCGTCGCGACACCCGTCGTGTCAATCTCTTGTACGATTTTCCGCAACGCCTCCAGTTCCTTCGCGCCGTCCACGGCATAGCTGAAATCGCGCTTGGCCAACCACGCTTCAAATTCCGTTAGCGTCGCGTCGGAAATCGTGGCATCAGTCAATTCAGGATGATTCGCCATGTATTCGTTGACAAAATCAAAGAACGTGCCCTGCCGCCAGAGTTCGACGCCGAGTGCACCGGGCTGCGGAGTCTCCACGACAATATCCGGGATAATTCCGCCGCCGCCTTCAACCTTGCGGCCATTGCGCGTCGTGAAACCCGTGTCTGAAACCTCTTCGATAGGTGCTATCACCAGCGTCGTGTCATCGCCGAAATAATCCACTTTCTGAATCAAACGGCCCGACGGCGTGAAGTATTTCGCGGTCGTCAGTTTCAGCGCTTCACCCGTTTCGAAACTTATGACCGATTGCACCAGCCCCTTGCCGAATGTCGGTTCGCCAATCAGCACGCCGCGATCCAAATCCTGAATCGCGCCGGCGACAATCTCTGACGCCGATGCCGAGCCGCCATCTACCAACACGGCCAAAGGCATGTCCGGCGCGACCGGATCACTTGCGAGCTTAAATGTGCGGTTCGCATCGGTCGTGCGGCCCTTGGTTGAAACGACTACCTCGCCCTTGTGAATGAACTTCTGCAGCACTCCTACTGCCGAACTCATCAGTCCGCCGGGATTGCCGCGCATATCCAGAATCAAGGCTTCCATGCCCTTGCTTTGCAAATCGAGCAAGGCAGCATCCAATTCGCTTTGAGCACGTGTAGAAAAATGCGCCAGCTTCAAATAGCCAATACCCGGTTCCACAAAGCCGCTGTACGACACGTCCTTGATATTGATTACTTGGCGTGTCAACTCAAACTCAATCGGCTCCGCCGCGCCGGTGCGCTCAACTTTGATCTTGACAATCGTGCCCGCATCGCCGCGCAACAGCCGGGAAGCGTCGCGCGTCGTCATGCCGTGCATCGAGTGGCCTTCCACTTCCAATACCTTGTCACCGCTGCGAATGCCCACGCGCTGCGCGGGTGAGTCGTCCATCGCGCTGATGACCGTCAGAATCTTGTCTTCGCCACGCACACCGATTTCAATGCCGACACCGCCGTATTTGCCGTAGGTGATGACGTCCAGGTCTTCGCTGTCTTCCTCGGGAATATAGACCGTGTAAGGATCGAGAGTTTCGAGCATCCCCGCGATTCCGGCTTGCACGAATTCATCCGGATCAATCTGATCCACATAGCGCAAGCTGATTTCGCGATAGATGTCGCCGAACAGCCCCATATTGTGGCTGATCTTCGCGTACAACTCGTCCGCCGACATGGGCCGCGATTCGGCCCACAGCAGCGCCGGAGTCAGCATCAACATTCCCACCAGTAACCGCATCGTCACCTTCATATCCTATTTCCCGCCTTGTGATATCCGCAGGCATCCGGCAATCGCCGTTTGCACCTGCTGCCAAACCTCGTCGGCATTGCCGCGCGCGTCAATCAATTTTACGCGTGAATCATGCCGTTCGCAAAGTTCCAAATATGCTTGCCGCACCCGTTCGAAGAACTCGCGCGGATTCTGCTCCAGCCGGTCCGGAGCTGCGCCTGTGGATTGCCGCCGCGCCAGCGACGTTTCGTAATCCACATCCAGATAGAGTGTCAAATCAGGCTCAAGGTTCCCGGTCACAAAGCGGTTGACCGCTTCGATCTCCTCAACCCCCAATTCCCGGCCCGCTCCCTGATAGACCGTAGACGAATCGGCGAACCGGTCCACCAGCGCCACGGCACGCGCCTTCCGCAAATGCGGTAGCAAAATCTCCTCCACAAGCTGCGCCCGAGACGCCGAATAAAGCAGAAACTCCGCCCGCGCCGAGAGTTTGCTGTCCGGATGCAGCAGCAGCCCCCGGATAGATTCACCCGCCTCTGAGCCTCCCGGTTCCCGGGTCAGTAATACATCGTAGCCCATCCCCGCCAGCCACTCCCGCGTCCGCACAAGCTGTGTGGATTTTCCCGATCCGTCTATGCCTTCAAAACTAATGAACATCGGGGGCGGGTGCTTGCGCTTTAGGTTTGCGGCGAATCAGGTAAATTCCAATCACAATCATTACCGCCGAGATGATGCGTGAAAACGTCACTCGGTGCTCACCCAGCGCGCCATAAACCATCCCCTGTTCATACCAGCGCAGGCCCTCGACGAAGTAGCGCCAGATGCCGTAGAGCATTAAGAACCATCCAGTCAATACGCCCTGTGCGAGTTCTACGCGGTCGCGCCACAGCAGAAAGAAGAATAGCACCACCATCGCCAGTGTTTCATAAAGCTGTGTTGGGTGAATATGCTGATGCGGATAAACCGATCCTGCCGAGCACGACTCAGGAAACACCACTGCCCATGGCAAATTGCTCGGCAAACCGAAACAGCAGCCATTGAGGAAACAGCCAATGCGCCCGAAGGCAATACCCAGCGCCAACGACGGAATCATGATATCCGTCACGGTCAAGAACGCCGCACCGCGTTTGCGTGCCATCCAAAAGGCGCCGCCAAATCCCGCAATCACGCCTCCCAGCAACACAAGCCCTGCGATTCCAATCGTGCCATCACTCTGAATCGGCGAGATGATATCCAGCAACCTGCCTTCAAACTCATGCCAGTGCGTGAAGACATAGGCAATGCGCCCTCCGGCCAAGCCGAACAACAGCGCCGCCACCGAAATATCTGAGATCGCTGCACCTTCAACACCCCGGCGCGGCGCGCGCTTCGATGACAGCCATATCCCCAAGCCAAACGCAATCGCCAGCATCAGCCCATAGCTGTGCAGCGGAAACGAACCAATTCTGAAAAATTCTGGAAACAAAGGGGAAGTCTGAAGTATGAAATCTGAAGTATGAAATGCTGCGCTGGTAACGTTAACGCCGAGTCGGGTTAAGGCTGCCGCAACCCGGCCGGAATCTGTGGCGCTCGGAGTTCGGGGCACCCGCAGCGGGTGCCGCCGCGCGCAAGAGGAGAGAAGTAAGAAAGCAGAGCTACTCGTCGCCGGCATCGTCCGCCGGCTCCGCGTCATCCGTTCCCGCCACGACCACAACAAACTCGCCGCGCGGGTCGTGCTTCTGAAAATGTTCGATGGCGTCGCGAAGCGTTCCACGCACGATTTCTTCATGCAGCTTGGTCAGCTCGCGGCACACGGCGACTTTGCGGTTGCCTAAGTACTCGTGCAGCTCTGTCAGCGTCTTTTGAATACGGTGCACGCTTTCGTACAATACGATGGTGCGCGGTTCGAGCGCAAGCTGCTTCAATTTTGTTTGCCGCCCTTTTTTGTGCGGCAGAAATCCTTCAAACACGAACCGGTCGGTGCGCAAGCCCGCTACCGTCAGCGCAGCGACCATCGCCGATGCGCCGGGCACGCTAAACACAATATGGCCTGCGGCAATCGCGCTACTCACCAGCAACGTCCCCGGATCTGAAATCCCCGGTGATCCTGCGTCGCTAACCAGCGCCACGCGTTTGCCGAGCGCAAGCTGTTCGAGTACCCACGAGACTTTGCTCTTCAGATTGTGTGCGCCGTAACTTGTCGTCGGGACGTGAATCGCGTAGTGGTCAAACAGCCGCTTGGAGTGCCGTGTGTCTTCACACAAAACCACATCAGCAGCTTTCAAAGTCTCCACGGCGCGCACGCTGATGTCGCCCAGATTGCCAATCGGCGTGGCCACGACCGCCAAACTTCCGGAGGGGAATTGCGAAATGTCACTCACGACTGAAAAAAGATAAGGCCGGGGCACGCACGCGCGTGCCCCCGGCCCTTAACGTACGAAGATTGCATCAAAATCCGGATCAAGCCGGTTGAAGATGCACCTGATCAAGAATCTCACCCGTACACTTACGGATGACCTCCACGCCCTCCGCGATCTCCTGTTCAGAGATATTGAGCGGCGGACGGAAGCGGATCGAATGCGTGCCCGACGGCAGCATGCACAGACCATTCTCATACAGCGCATCCACCAGGCGGTTGCGCAACGACGGTGTCGGCAGGTCGAACGCACACATCAGGCCGCGGCCACGCACGTTCGTCACCATCTGCGGGTAGTCGTTGGCCACGCTCTGCAGCATAAACAGCGCCTTTTCACCCGTCGCAGCTGCATGCTCGACCAAACGCTCTTCTTGAATAATCTCGAGATAGACCTTGAAGCGGAACATGTCTATCAAGTTGCCGCCCCACGTCGAGTTGATACGGGAAGACACGTTGAACACGTTGTCTTCCACTTCATCAATGCGTGGTCCGGCGATGAAGCCGCAGACCTGCGACTTCTTGCCGAAACAGAACATATCCGGCTCGACTCCGAAATGCTGCCACGCCCACATCTTGCCCGTCAAGCCGACGCCCGTCTGAACTTCGTCGAAGATCAGCATCGCGTCGTTCTCGGTGGCCAAATTGCGCAGCTCGCGGAAGAATTCCGGACGGAAGTGGTTGTCACCACCCTCGCCCTGAATCGGTTCGAGGATGATGGCGCAGATTTCATCCTTGCGCTCTTGGAAATTCTGCTTAATCTGCGCGATCGCCAGCTTTTCCTTGCGCTCGACTTCTTCCAGATGACCTTCCGTCAGCGGGAAACGCAATTTCGGATTGATCACACGCGGCCAATCGAACCGTGCGAAGTACTTGTACTTGTTCGGGTCTGCGGTGTTTGTCATCGAAACCGTGTAGCCCGTGCGACCATGGAAGCACTCCTCAAAGTGCATCACCTGCGTGCCAACTTCGCGGCGGTAACCCTTGGCGAAATTCTTGCGAACCTTCCAGTCCATGGCAGACTTGATTGCATTCTCGATGCCCAGCGCGCCGCCGGCCACGTAGAACGAATGCTTGAACTGCGGCGGAATGGCAATCTTGAAAAAAGTGTCCACGAATTCCGCGAACTCGACCGTGTAAAGATCCGAGTTCGTGATGTTGTTGACAGCCAATTTCCCCAGCTTCTCGATCATTTCCGGCGTCGTCAGACGCGGATGATTGAATCCAACCGGACTGGAAGCGAAAAAGCTGAAAAAGTCCATGAACTTGCGGTTGTGGCGCGAGTCACGGAAGAATGTGCCGCGCGATTCTTCCAGGTCAAAGACCAGATCGAATCCGTCGGCCAGCATGTATTTGGACAGCGTCTCGTGGACGTTCTGCGGGTTAATGTGCGACATGTTAATCCTCCTGTTCACGTTAATAAGTTGACGGCTTACACACAATACAATCCTGTCTCCACCGGAGGATCCGTGGAGCCGGTATTGCGCTGCGTCAGCGCGCGATAGTCAATGCGCACAAATGTCATGATTGAAAAATCCCTGCAAGCTCTGCTTCAAACTCACGCGGCTGTTCCCACATCGGGAAATTCGCCGCTTCATTCCATAATACTATTTCTCGTCCCTGCGCAAATTCGGCTGCATGCTGCGGATCGTAACCAGCCGATTGCTTGCCCCAACTTAACAAGACTTCGCCCTCAAAGCCGCGCAACGCTTTGGCGTATTCCTGCATCTGCACCAAGTATTCAGCGGATGTCAGCTCTGGTGACGACTCAGCGTGCCATCCGCCGGACAACAGCTCGTCGAACAACGGCTTCGCCGGCGATGCATTAGAAAGCCCTGATTGCTGCTGATACCACGTCGCAAGTCGGGCGCGGTTCCAATCATTCTTTTGCCACGGCCAGCGGCGACTGGTGTTCATTCTGAACGGCAGGTTCACCAGCGCCAACCTCCGCACGCGTGCAGGATTGCTTCTCAAGTACTCAAGCGCCAGCCACGCTCCCGATCCAAGGCCTGCAATGTCGCATCGTTCGCACTGCTGCGAGGCTGTCAACTCCTCAAGCCAAACGCGCAACGATTCGCGCGTCAGGACGACAATCGGCGAGGTGATACGATTGCGCGAACGGCCCCATCCCGGCAAGTCGGGTGCGATAATCTTGCGTGCGCGTCCGATTGAATGAATAGTCGTTGACCACATGAACGACGCACCGGGCACACTGTGTAGCAAAATCAGCGGACAGCTCTCGGTGCGGCCTTCAACAATTGCGAACGTCCGCAATCTCCCGGCGGTAAACTCCTGATAGCCGAACCCCGCTGCTTCGAACCAACTGGCCACGCGATCAGGCGAACAACGTTTCGAACGGATTCTCGACCGTTAACTCGCGCACCGCCTGAAAAGGTGCAGAGTCCGCCGTCACAATTGTGCTCACACCATGGGCCAACGCCGTCGCGGCAATGACCGCTTCATGCAGGTGATCCTTCAGTGCCACGTGCCTTTCGACCAGCTTCAACGCGCGCTTCAGTATCTGCTCATCGACGTGGAGCACCAGCGGCTCGCGCTTCTTCAGCATTGCTTCAAGCGCTGCCTGTACGTCAGCTGCTTTGAGCGGTGATTTGCTGCGCTCGCTCGAGGTCGTCCAATTGCTCCAGCGCATTAAGCTCTCAAAACATACGCACGTCACCCACGGCTCGTTTGCGCAAGCCTTCAGGTACTTTGCAGCGCGCGCGTGCAGCGGATTCGCTGTGTCTGTCGCTGCAAACAAAATGGTGGTATCAATACACTTCAGCATTACCGACTGGCTATTTCAGCCCAATTTCCCGCGCAATCTTCAGTAAATCTTCAAATCCGGACCGTTTCGCGCGAGCGCCCTTACCGTCCGCACTCTTTAAACGCGCACGGAGGCCCGCTTGTTTCTGCCGGTAAAGCCACAATTCCGGGGCCTCATGCGGGATTCGCCACTGTTTTCCCACCCGCAGCGCAGGCAACCGACCCTCGCGGGCCAGCAGGCAGACCGTGCCTTTGCTCACCTTGAGCAGTTTTGCCGCCTCGGCAGTGGTGAGATATTCCTCGTTTGGCATCGCTATAGCTTCGCCTTCTTCAAAATCGCAATCTGGCCACCGTGGTATTGGTCGTGCTGGGTGATGCCATGATAAATCGCATAGCGAGGTATCGGGCCATTCAAAGCCGGACTGTCCAGTTGGTCATCTGTCACGGCCGATGCTGCCTCAACCAATTCGCTCTGCACGCGCAATAGTTCCGCCTTTGTGGCCTCCCACGCCTGCTCCGAAGCGTCGCCAATCGCGGGCCAGTCCATTTCGGCCGTCACCTGCGGCTGTTCACCCCTGAACCGCGCTGCAACGTAGCGTTTCCACGCAATCACATGCAGCGTCAATTCCCATATGTTATGCGCCTCGGGAATCGGGCGGTAGAGTGCCCGCCGCATTTCCACATCGCGCAACAGCCACCAGATGGCCGGCTGAAAACGGTTTTCTCCAGTTTCATCGCCCTCAAAGCCGAACTTCAGTTCGTGAATCAACCGCTCAACCTGATGTCTGTCGCTCATTTCAGTCGGCTCCCTTGCATTTCCGCTTCCGCGGCTTTACGAATCAGCATAATCTGCCCGGCGTGATAGAGATCATGATGAACCACACCGAAAATCCA